>ERZ1673693.171-NODE-171-length-94331-cov-19.385135_pt1 | contig 94331 bp, 80 predicted proteins | sample MGYA00580223_ERZ1673693 | MGnify/ENA primary metagenome ERZ1673693 (study PRJEB41218, sample SAMN15661741) | gut metagenome | host: Homo sapiens | place: Canada: London | collected 2015-08-20/2019-03-30 | study: EMG produced TPA metagenomics assembly of...
CAAACCCTCAAGTTGTACCCTCACGAAACCAGCCCCTCAACAACTTTGAATACCCTTTTTTTGCCCATTTTTATAGATGCATAGGGGCAAAAAAGAGATTTTGGGGTGATTTGAGGAAAAAAAGAGAGGAGGAAATAAAAGTAAATTGCAGATGAATATGTGAGGCGGTACTTATTTTAGAAATGAAATAGGTACCGCCATTTTTATTGTCAAAAGAACAGGAGGAAGAAAAATGTCGGGATTATTTTGTAGCAGCCCGCAGCTCTGCATGCTGGAGAGACAAATGCAGCAGCCACCGGGGTATCGTCCGAGAAGACAGGGAATCTGTATCATGAATGTAGAAGAATGGAAAAGCCGGGGGAATTATACTGAGCTTGTGGATTGTGTGATCAGCAGTATGCAAATGGAACATCTGAAAAATAGGATAAGTGAAATTTTTGAAAAAGTGGATAAGGAAATGATTTTCGGAAGTATGAAACATCGAAAAGATTTCTATTTCCTACTGACAGGCAGAAGAGGGAAAAACCTATGCATGTATCCGAATTATGCGGCTGCAGTTTTTTTATTGTCTGCGGATGAGGAACTCTGGGATAAGGTGCATCGGCAGGTGCTGGATACAGGAATATACTTTGACCGCATCCGACTCGGAGGGGTTACGCTGGATCAGTATATCCTTTTCCATGCGGCAAAGGATGTCTATAACGGGACGAAGCATATCCGTTTATCAGAATTGACAGACCGGGAACTGATACCGGATGAAGTGCTTCGCTTAATCGTGAATGCTTTCGTGATTGAAAAGTGCGGTGTGGATATTACTAGGCACGAGGTGTGGAATGAAAATTAGGGTAACGAATGGGATGAACCGCCGTGACGTGGAATTACCAATGAGTGATTCGGAACTGACCCTTCATATGAAACAGATCGGTGTAGATGAGAGCATTCCGAAATGTAAGCTGATTGAAGTACGGGATAAGGGAAATCCGATTGCACCATTTATCGGCCAGATCGTAAACTTGGATGAGGTGAATTTCCTTGCGAAACGGATGGAAAGCCTTACCGACTATGAACGAAATGTAATGGAAGCCTATGTAACGGAACGTGGTGTAGAGGAAATCAAAGATCTGATTAATCTCACGTTCAGCTTAAAAGGGCTTTCCCTTATCACGGATTTTTCGGATGGAGAACAGGTTGGAAAGCGACTTTATCTGGATGAATTTTTGGGAATGTCTGAGGAAGAAAGCAGACAGATCAATTTTACCGAGTTCGCAGAGAAAACATTTGCAGAACAGTCCTGTAAAATTCTGCCTTATGGTGTGTGGGTGGAACATGGTTTTGAAATGCAGGAGGTTTACAACGGCAGGACTTTTCCGCTTTATTGTTATGACTCAGATAAGGTAGCAGCGCTGGAAATTGAAAATCAGAGAGGGGATACGGAATATCTGTATCTGCCCACAGATATCTGCTCTGTCAATAAGATGAAAGCTAGATTGCAGGTTCAGGATTTCTGGGAGTGCAAAGTGAAAGAAGTCCATAACTTTCATATCCCTGACAGCATCCTGCCAAGGCCGGAGGATATCAAGTGTATTGAAGACCTGACTTTTTTTAATGAACTGTGCCAGAATATTTGTCGCTTCGATGAACAAAAAATGAAACAGCTTTCCATGGCTGTAGAGTTTGTGGGTGTAAAAGATTTTACGGACATGACATATATCGCCAGAACTCTTTCTGAGTTTGAAATTCATTCGGATGAGGAGTATGGAAAATATCTTGTTTCGGATGAAGGACTGTTTGATGTGGATGACCTTCTGCTTTCGCATATCGATTATGCAGGTCTTGCCCGTGATAAGAGACAGGGAACGCTGACAGACAGCGGATATGTTTCTGAAGGGTTTGTGGGAGCAAACAGAGATATTCATGAGTACATGGAATACGAAGGGGAGTTTGCTGATCCACTGGAGATTGATGAGGACTGCTTTCAGACATTCCGTTTATTCAGTCCACTGACCGGACAGTTATATGTGGATGGAGAGGACGCAAGAAATCTTTACCGGAGTGACCTGACGCCTTATGAAGAGGAGATCATGGAGGCCATCAGAAACGAAGAATGTATTGGCGAGGAAGCAAGAGGACTCATGCATTACTTTGACGAAAGCAGGGAGGTGGCTGGAAAGGTTCTAAGGGCAACCCCTGCTGTACAAGTGCTGAATGGCGAACTCTATGGTGTTCTGGAATGCAAAATCAGCGAACCGATGACAGAGGAAGATATCAAAGTACTGAAAGATTATTGGACCGGACAGATGAGTGAAGGATGGGGAGAAGGCTTTGAACAGCATCCTATTAAGATTGATGAAGGGGAATTATATGTCAGCGTCTGGAACAGTGAAAGTTTTTGGAGTGTTATGACTGCTGAAGAACTGGCCGTGATGCAGGAGCAAGCTGATTACTCAGATTGTGGTTTATAAAGATCAGACGGCAGAAGTGATATTTATAAATGGAAGCCGGATTAAAACAGGATACGCCGACAAATAGGTAGCCGGAAAGGAGAGACATATGGCAGAGATAGCAGTAAAAAAGAAAATTTCCATGATACCTGCCAAAGCACAGTATGATCGGGATATTAAGCTGACGGAGAAGAAACTGAGGGTAGCGGCATACTGCCGAGTTAGTACGGAACTGGAACAGCAGGAAAGCAGTTACGAGGCACAGGTGGAGTATTACACGGAAAAGATAGAGGAAAACCCTAACTGGAAGAACGCAGGTATTTATGCTGATGATGGAAAGAGTGCAACGAACACCAAAAAACGAGATGACTTCAATGCCATGATTAAGGATGCACTGGACGGGAAAATCGACATGATCCTTACCAGGTCCGTCAGCCGTTTCGCAAGAAACACGGTAGACGCCCTGATGACGATTCGTAAATTGAAAGAAAAAAACGTGGCAGTGGTTTTTGAGAAAGAGGGGGTTAATACTTTAGACGGCACAGGAGAAATCCTGATTACCATCCTAAGCAGTCTGGCGCAGGAGGAAAGTCGAAACATCAGTGAGAACACCAGATGGGGAGTGGTAAGAAGATTTGAAAAAGGGAAGGTCATCGTAAACCATAATAAATTTATGGGATACACCAAGAATGAGAACGGAGAACTGGTCATCGTACCAGAGGAGGCAGAGATCGTAAAGCTGGTATTCCGGCTTTATCTGGAAGGCTACAGCACAGCCAAAATCGGCAGTTATCTGGAGGAGCATCAGATTAAAACGGCAACCGGGCAGGAGAAGTGGTATGACTCGGTTATCATGAAAATGTTAAAAAACGAGAAATACATGGGAGATGCCATGCTGCAGAAAACCTACACGGTGGACTTCATGACCAAGAAAAAGGTCATGAACAATGGTATCGTCCCACAGTATTATGTGGAAAATGACCATGAGGCAATCATACCGAAGGAATTATTTTACCGGGTGCAGGAAGAAATCATGCGGCGATCTTCCATGTGCAAAGCGGCAGTGACCAGAAAGAAGAATCAGAAAAGTAAGTATTCCTCCGGTTACGCACTGACCGGAATCTTGCTGTGCGGAAAATGCGGACAGGAATACCGCAGAGTCACATGGGCGAGAAACGGAAGAAAGAAGATTGTCTGGAGATGCTCAAACCGGCTGTCCAATGGAGTGAAGAAATGTGGTGACTCTGAGACACTGGAAGAGGAAGCATTAAACAGGGCGGTCATGGAGACCATTCACCGGATTACCAGAAATGACGGAGATTTTGTAGGTGCCTTCCGACAGAATGTCATACGGGTGATTGGCAATTATGGAAAGGAACAGGAGCCGGATGAATATGAGGATAAGATAAAGGCAAAGCAGCAAGAAATGGTGGCTCTGATAGCTGAGAACGCAAAGACAGGCTCCTACACGCAGGAATTTGATGAACGCTACCGGAGCATCGCAGAGGAAATCGAAATCTTAAAGAAGGAGCAGGCAGAGGCCAGAAAGAAGAAAAGATTGGCAGAAAGTTATGAACAGAGGGTAAAAGACATGGATGCATTCATAAAGGAAAGCACCTGCCAGATACCGGAATTTGACAATGACCTTGTCAGAAGATTGATTTTAAGTATCAAAGTAGTCTCTGCCGAGAAACTGATTATCCAGTTCCAGTCGGGAATCGTCATGGAACAGGAAATCAGATATGACTAAGAAAAAGGCAGGGATGACAACTGAATAAGTAAGCGTTATTCCTGCCGGTTTGCGATAAGAATAAAATGCCCGACAATTCGGGCATTTTATTGTTGGCGTAAATGGCAGGAAGTTTGAAAATGAAGATTGTAGAAACCTGTTGATATCAAGTATAATTAAAATAAAGGTATTATCATAAGCAATAGGATGCAAATAAATTGAAAGAAGGAATACGATGAGTGATGCAAATTGGTTATGGCCGATAGACGGCAAAAGCTTTTATGATATAAATGGCAACAATTATTTAGTACATATTGGTTGGAGCAAAAACAGTAAGAAAGATTATCAAAAATTATCGCAGGAATTTTTTGAATGCGGATATAAGGTATGTGAGAAAATAGTAGATAGCGGACATGATAACATCAAGTCTGATATGTGGTTTTTCCCAACTATGTATCTTTTCAGACAAGGTATGGAATTGGGGATAAAAGCGCTAATCTGTGGAGCGATTTCAGAAAAAAGAAAAATACAACAGATATTTCTTGATTGTAAGCATGATTTGTATATGTTGCTCGATGCATACGAAAGAGAGACAGTAATATTGCTTACGGAAGAAGAATATGGGTGGATGAAGAAGTACTTGCATTCACTGGAAGAGGTAGATGCAAAATCTGATTTTTTTAGATTTCCACTAGAAGATGAATTCTTGTTGAATTATCAAAATAAATTTTTGGATATTGTTGATATGGCAAATAGTATACTTCAGGCATATGGAATTATTCAGAAATGTTTGGAAATACCAGAAGAAAATAGAATAGACAGATTTGATGCTATGCGGTCATTGGATTTTTTACAATTTGCAAATCATGGATTTGGGAACTGCTATTTATGGGAATCAATCACAGGAGATGGATTTCATAAATTGGTATTGGGATATAGTCAGTCGGCAGAATTCTTGTTCTTTGAATGTGATGAAATATCAAAAGAAGAGAAAGTGTTTTCAATTCTCTTTTTGTTAAGAAATCTTATAGAACTGGGGCTAAAAAGAATGTTTTATAAAACAATAGAGCATGGTGTACCGCAAAATGTTTTTAGGAGCAAAAGAAAAAGTCATCTATTATATAAGGAGTTATGGAAGAATGTCCGTCCAATGATAGAATATTATTCTAATGCGCAAGGTCAGGATATAAGCATAATAAATACTGTGGAAAAACAGATTCAAGAACTAAGTTGTATAGATAAGAATGGCGATATTTTTAGATATCCTACTTCATACAGTTTAGAATATCGTTTTGATAATATTGATTTGGACTTAAAAAATGTGTATGAGTTTATGCAGGCAATTTTTAATTTTTGTGACGGATGTGATTGTGAATTTGAATCTGTCGCAGATTTGGAATCTGATATGATGCAGGAAATGGCACAGTACCAGGATTGGTATTAAGGGGGAATGATGGCAGAGAAAATTAGAAAACTTGCGAATTCAGAAGTTGAAGTGTTGGCTAGAATAGTTGCAGAATGCATGACAGGAAGCCAAAAGAATGAAATTTTTCGGGAATGCGGAGTCAGAGACACAAGCAATGAAAGTACAAAACGGAAAAAGAATCCACTACATTTTTTTAACGAGACAAGAAATAGACGGATCGTCAAATGCTTTTCTTAATTTTATTAAAAAGAGCTTAAAACCGGTAAGGTTCATTAACAGTCAAAATGGTTACTGTGGTGAGATTTTATTGAGATAAATAAACCATTGATGTTAATGGGGTTACAGATGACAAATGAACCGAAAATTTTGACATTGAAATATAATCAGTGATTGCAAATATATTAAAATAAGACAAATTTTGGATGCCGAGACAGTGATTTAGGAAGGTAATGTATATGAATTCAACACTTTATATTATTGGAAATGGTTTTGATTTGGCAAATAAATTGCCAACTTCTTATGAAAACTTTCGAAAGTATTTGATAAAAAAAAGTAAAGAGAGTCAAAAAGAACATAATAATTTCTTTGTAATTCAGAAGAAAGGTAAACTTGCACCAGATGACTTCCAAAATGCAACATTAATGATAAGAATGATAGATTCAGCTTTAGCTCGTGTATATCACAAGAAGCAGGATTGGAGATACTTTGAAGATATTCTAGGAAGATTGAAATATGAAGATATATGGAAAGATGAAAGTAAAAATGCAATGAATGGAGTTATTATACATATTGCATTCACTAGATTAAGAGATTATTTTAAAGAATGGATTTTGAGCATAGATTTAAAGCAAGCGAGACCAATTAATGGTTTCCCACAAAAAAGTAATGCCTTGTTTCTTTCATTTAATTATACTGCAGTACTTGAAACTATATATCATGTATTGCCTGATAATATATGTCATGTACATGGCGTTTGTGGTGACACAGAATTAATATTTGGTCATAAAGAGTTGGAAGAAAGAAATTTTAAGAATGAAACTGATGTAGAACGACAAGTTGCAATTGTTCGGGAAATGCTATTGAAGGACACCGAAGCTTGTTACAGCGAGCATTATGATTTTTTTAATAGAATTAATAAACAAATAAAGGAAGTTGTTTCAATAGGATTTTCTTATGCAGATGTTGATATGTATTATATTGATAAAATAATAAAAAATGTGGGAAATGATACAATATGGTATTTACATATGTATAATTTCAAAGACACAATGTGTTTTAAACATAAAATTAGAAAATGTGGATTTCGCGGAAAAATAAAGATGTTTAAAAATATAGAATGCTCCAATAATCAATGGGAAGAAACTGATAATTATTGGAAGAAATAGAACAATATTATTAATGGTGTATGACATAACAATGAGGTTGTTTTAATGATTGGAGGCAATAAGTTGGAGAAAATTGTTGATTGGTTAAAAGAAGTTTTTACTGGGGATAAGCCATTTGTAAGAAAATTGAGAATACTTAGATATGTGGCATGCGTAATAATTTTATTTATAATGTTTTGTGATTCATATTGGAACTTGTTGGCTTATATAGATTTACCATGTGCCCCATTGCTGGAAGAAAATTTGAGAGATACATTACATTCATCCGGAATGGGGGTATTTATAGCTTGGGTAGTATATAGCGCTCTTTTCTGCAATTTATATAAAATTATAGGTGAGAAACAATGGATGAACTTGTCATACATAGGCATTTTAATTGATTTTATTTTTACAGTGTATTTTGTGATATATGCTTTAAATATAGGGATAGAATATGCAAATGGGCTACAGGTACAAGTAAAAATTGAAGCAGTATTAGCGGTTTTATACTTAATGTATTGTGCATTGGATAAATCATATAGGCTACATCGAATTAATTATGAGAGAAATAAGAGAATTGATTATACAAATTATTGTGATAGTGAAGGGAAACCGATACCCGTTGACGCTAAAGTCTTTTATAAAGGAAAAGGATATAAGGTAGTGAAATATAAAGGTGTATATAGACTTTTACCTCGCGAAGAAAGAATAATATCTTCTACATTAATCGCACTTGAAAATGCGGCAAGTGATGTGGAAGGAAAATTACTAGTTCAAAAGTAAAATAATAGTATCATAAACAAGTATTGATTATAATGAACAATCAAAATATGGTTGTAGATTTATAATAAAATATTAGGGTAAATATAGAGAAAAAATATGCATTTTGTTGACGTTATGGCATAGAAATAGTATGATACAAATTGAGTAAGTTTGATTATGGGAGGTGGATAAAGTGGCTACAGCAGAACAAATAAAAAGTTTGGTGAAAGCTTATGCAGATTGTAATGACGAAAAGTTTAAGACAGTTGTTTTACAAATTGCAGCGCACGAAGCCAAGCTTGGGCACGATAACTTAGCACGTGATTTAAAAAAGCAGATTGATAGAGTTGGAAGCAAAAGAGCAAATATTGTTCAACTTACTTCAACTAATCCAATGCTTACACTATCAATGCCTTCCCATGATTTATCAGAACTAATTGTTTCAGAAGATATCAGTGATAAAATTCAAAGAATTCTGAATGAGTATAGAAATAGAAATAAACTTGTATCTTATGGCTTGACTAATAGAAGAAAGATATTGATTGAAGGAAATCCGGGAACAGGAAAGACGCTAACAGCATCAATTATTGCTTCTGAGTTATCTTTACCTTTATATACGGTACAAATGGATAAGCTTGTGACAAAATTCATGGGAGAAACAAGCGCAAAGTTAAGACAGATATTTGACAGCATTGAGTCAATTGTGGGTGTATATCTTTTTGATGAGTTTGATGCCATAGGTGCAGATCGAAGCCTTGATAACGAGGTGGGAGAAATGAGGAGAATTCTTAATTCATTTCTACAATTTATAGAGCAGGATGATTCTGAAAGTATTATTGTGGCAGCAACAAATAATCAAAAACTTTTAGATCAAGCATTGTTTAGAAGATTTGATGATGTGTTGCACTATACATTGCCTACGTCTAAAGAGATTAAGCGTTTATTTGAATACAAAATAAAAGCATATGATAATTACTTTATAATTTCAAAGGAAATAATAAAGGCTGCAGAAGGATTAAGCCACGCGGAGATTGCAAGAGTATGTGATGATGCGATTAAAAATTCTATTTTGAGTGACGAGCCAATTACAAGTAAGGCAGTAATTGCATTACTAAGTGAGCGGCAAAATGTATATACATGTAAGGAGGCATAAGCATGGCAGTAGAAAAAAGAAACATTTTTCTGACGCAAACGGTTGAAACTATGCCTTATACATCGACATCAAAACCTATAGGAACAAATTATCCAAAGCGTACAGTTGCAACGCATGCAGCATTTATACAGAGAAAATTACAAGAGTGTTATTCCAAATCATTGTCACAGAAGCAGGTTGCGGCAATTCGCTATAAAGAAGGAACTTATCTTGAATTCTCAAGCGCCAAAGGACATGATTTGGCTATAAAGAGTTTGGAAAATCGTAAAGCAGGAATTCGCTTGCTCAATGTCCATGAGGATGAAGAAAAATCCATAATTAAGGCTACAGTTTATATACCTGCTGGAAAAGAAAGCTTTTTCCTTAAAAAGGTTGAAGCATATGCAAATGAACAAACATCGAATGGAAATCCAAAGAACAATGATTTGGTTAGAAGCATTGATGATATAAAAGTGGCAATGCTGGATTCTTTTTGGGTTGGTACATCTGAAAGCATGCCTAAAGATACACCTGTTTGGTGCGAAATTTGGCTTAGATATGACTTTAAGAAAGACAATATTGAAGCATGGAGAGAAACTGAAGAAAGTATTTCCTTAATATGTTCAGAAAATCAAATACATATTGATGATAAACATATTGTTTTTCCAGAACGTATAGTAAAGATGATATATGCAAATGCTGAACAGCTAAAACTGTTAATAGCTGTATGTCCATATATCACGGAAATACGGCGAGCACAAGAAGCAACAACTTTTTTCGCGGATTTGTCTAATAATGAACAGAGGGAATGGATAGATGAATTGCTACAACGTACAACCTATACAGATGGTAATGTAGCTATTTGTTTGTTGGACACAGGAGTTACAGCAGCTCATCCCCTGTTGGCGAAGGCAATTAATTTAGATCACGTTCAAGCGGTAAATTCTACATGGGGAAATGGGGATCATCAAGGACATGGAACAGAAATGGCCGGAATAGCTCTATATAATAACCTGAAAGAGGCATTGTTAGGAAAAACTAAAATAGAGATACCCCAGAAAATTGAATCAGTAAAAATTCTACCACCAACGGGTGGAAATGATCCTGAGTTATATGGTGCGGTTACAGAGCAAGCTGTGTCATTAGCTGAGATAGCAAATCCGTTTGTACATAGAGTTATATGCATGGCAGTGACTTCTCCAGAATATAATACTTTTGATGGGAGTCCGACTTCGTGGTCAGCAGCTGTAGATAGTATTACATCTGGTGCGGATGAAGAAAATGTAAAGCGCCTTTTTGTTGTTAGCGCAGGAAATGTATATCCAGAAGAATTAGGAAAATTATCATTTCCAGATGCAAATACATTGCATTGTGTTGAAAGTCCTGGGCAAGCATGGAATGCTATTACTGTTGGAGCATATTCAAATGATGTCAACATAACAGATGCTTTTTTTAAAGGTTATAATCCAGTAGCAGAAGCAGGTGCTATGTCTCCGTATAACTCTACTTCCGAATTGTGGAATAGTAAGTGGCCAGTTAAACCAGATGTACTATTTGATGGCGGAAACATGGCAACTAATGGTGCCGACTATTCGGAGTGTCCAGATTTATCATTATTAACAACCAATTATAGACCGTTGATTAAGAATTTTTCAACAATATGGGGGACAAGTTCTGCTGCAGCGCAAGCAGCATGGTTCTGTTCACAGCTATTGGCTGAATATCCTGATATGTGGCCTGAAACAGTTAGGGCATTGATGATTCACTCTGCTAGTTGGACTGAACAAATGAAAAGGCAATTTTGTATCGAGGATACAAAAACAAAAGGGCGTCGGAGACTTTTAAGAACTTGTGGTTATGGTATTCCTGATTTGGGAAAAGCCATTCAATGTATGAATAACAGTGTAAATATGGTTATTCAAGGTGAATTGCAACCATATAACAAAAACAGCATGAATGAAATGCATATTCATACATTGCCGTGGCCTACAGAAGTTTTGAAAGAACTTGAAAGTGAAACGGTTACTTTGAAAGTGACTTTATCATATTTTATTGAACCTGGTCCCGGTGAAGTCGGTTGGAAGGATAAATATCGTTATCCGTCGTGTGGGTTAAGATTTGATGTAATTAACTCAAACGAGGATATTGAGGATTTTAAGAAACGTATCAATGTAAAGATGCGTGGAGATGATAAAAAGGATAAAGGTGAGGGTACAAGTGGAAGTGAACGCTGGTATTTAGGATCAGATAATCGAGATGTAGGTTCAATACATTCTGATTATTGTGAATTAACAGCAGCAGAATTGTGTGACTGTAAAAATATCGCAGTTTTTCCTGTAATTGGTTGGTGGAGAGAACGAAGTTACTTGGATAAGTATGATAGTAAAATTAGATACTCATTAGTGGTTTCATTATCAACCCCGAAAGTTGATGTAGATTTTTACACACCAATTATGACTGAAATTAGGAATGTTGTTGAGACTGATATTCCAACAAATATGAAAAAGAAATAGGTACTGTTGAGCATCTACAGTACAAAGAATAAATATGTTAAATGTTATAGTGTAAAATCAAGGCACAGGAAATAAATGGTTAGAATAATGCCTCCAAGTCATATACAGATTTGGGGGCTTTCTTCTGCCCATTTTGATTTCGGAAAATCTATCCGAAAAAGCAAAACTATGGTACAATTGCAAGTAGCGATGTGTGCCATAGCAAAGAGCAGACTTCAAATCAAACCGAAGCCAATCAAAGGCTCGTCTAAGAAATCAATTCTAATCTTTTCTGTGGCAGGTGCATTTGGGTGCAGTATGCCGTTTTTACAGGTCTCGAAAGGGATCATTGTGTCATTTTTTGAATCCAAGGCTTAACGAAAAGCCAAGGGATGTGCATCTTTATTGCACACTCATGGCATATAGAGACAATAGTTGCACTACATCGGACCGGTATGTAAAAATCCTGGATTTTAGGCACTTGAGAGGTTTTTCAGGTTTGACCAGAGTGACCGAAAAATGTACAAAAAGGCAATTTCTGATTGGGTAAACGTGTCTGTGGTATTGGACTGCGGCTTCGGAAGCACATCAAAGGTAAAGTAATATTTTCATCATTCAACAGAATAAAAGAAACGTGAAAGACCGTTCATTTTCAAGATAAATTGAAAGTGAGGGGTCTTTTTTTATACCTCTAAAATGGATTTTTATTAAGACGTTTTGAAGGGCTGATCTTAAAATATGGATTGGCATTAAAAAGAAAATGGATTTTGCGTGATTGGATAAAAAACATGCAGGCTGACTACTTTTGGAGAAGTTTAGCCTGTAAACGATATCAGTGGTATTTCGATTGTATGAAAGCTATTGTAAAAAATGATGCAACATGACATAATCGGATTGACTAAAGTAACACAGATATTTATAATATAGACAAAACGAAAATGACATGAACGGAGGACAGGGTAATGGAGAAAACGGTAACACTTGAAGAGGCATTAAAAAGAATTGAGGAGTTGGAAAAAGAGAATGCAGAACTTCGGGAGGAATTGGAGTATTACAGAAATCGTAAATTAAGCGGTCGTCAGAAACATAACGCCAAGTGGATGGCAATTTATAATGATTTTGTTGTTGGGTATGAGAGCGGCATGACAATGGTAGAAATTGCGAAGCGAAACAATGTCAGTGAGAGGACAATCTATAGGTATAAAGCGTATTATGACAAAATGAAGAAAAATGAGGAATAGACCATTTTACTGACGTCAGTAAAATGGTTCAATGTGGGAGGAGAAAGTCTAATATGGAAAGGAAAATGATTAACTGAGGTAATAGAATAGAACAATAATGACAAATCGGACATATTGCTGATGTCGGCACTATGTTCATATGAGAATTGCGGTCACAGTTTGTGACCGCAAAACAAGGAAGGAAATATATGGCAGAAGATAAAAAGAAAGATGAAATTGAAGTGATTGAGATCAATGAAGAATTTATGAAACAAAAATTATATGAATTTCGGGGATGTAAAGTGTTATTAGATGCAGATCTGGCTGAAGTATATGGATATGAACTTAAGGCTTTTAATCAGCAGGTAAAAAGAAATATAGAAAGATTTCAGAATGATATGATGTTTCAATTATCTGATAATGAAGTAGAATATTTGCGGTCACAATTTGTGACCGCAAATATAAGCAGCAAATCCCGCAGCAATCCATACGTTTTTACGGAACAAGGTGTATACATGTTAATGACTGTTCTAAAAGGAGAACTTGCAGTAAGACAAAGCATTGCATTGGTGAGAACCTTCAAAAGAATGAAAGATTACATTTTAGATAATCGAGATCTTATTGGTCAGAGGGAAATACTTCAGTTAAGCATGGAAACTGCTAACAACAGAATAGAAATTAACAAAATCAACTCAGATATGATATCTCTTGAAAAGCAGATTTCAGATGTTGCAGAAGGCTTGAAGGATGTTGTGACAAAATCTGAGTTGGCTGATATGATGAACAGCTTTGTTTCAGATGATGATGAAAAGTGGCTCATGTTTAATGCAAAATTTAGTAGTGCAGATGAGGTATATGAGTCCATTTATAAGCAGGCAAAGTCGTCAATATATGTCGTTGACAATTATATTGGATTAAGAACGCTGGTACATCTTAAAAATTCTCCGACCGGAGTAGATATTATTTTATTCAGTGATAATGTTGGAAATAATAAACTTCACAACATAGAATTTATAGATTTCTGCAAGGAGTACCCAACAGTAAATTTGTCAATGAAAAAGACAGGCGGTATATTCCATGATCGTTTTATCGTGTTGGATTATGGAACTGTTGATGAAAGGATTTTCTTATGTGGGGCTTCATCAAAGGATGCAGGCGCTAGAATAACCAGTATTGTTGAAGATTATGGAATATCTAAATATGCCCCGGTTATTGCCACGCTGTTGAAAAATCCAACTTTGATTTTACCACAATAATTAAAGAAGGCACTGACGTCTATTTGATAGATGTTGGTGTCTTTTTTGTGCTTAAATTGCATTAAGTGCCTAAAAGACAAATTGACACTGGAATGGATTAATGATATTATTGTGACAAATATCGAAGTGGCACATATGCAAGAGGAGAATAATCTGTGGGGGAAAGTAAGAGTTTAAGAAATGTATCTGTTATTCAAGATTTGCATTGCCAGTATTTGGTAATAATGAGGAAATTGTGAGATACAATGTGTTCCATGTTGCGATGATATTTCGCCATGCGGAGGATGGAAATAAATACTTATGATATAACGAATATAAAAAAAGAAATGGGTAGCCTTTTCCAGTCATAAGACTTTACTCAGTTGAAAACCCATTTCTTATTTGAGATAGTAACTATATTTTTTGAAATTGTCAACATCAATTTTAAGGAGCAGTGATATTATGATTAATACATTAGAAGAAGCCCTGGATCGAATCAAAGAACTTGAAGCAGAAAACAAACAGCTATTATCTGAATTAGAATATTATAGAAACAGAAATTATGGTGGAAGGAAGAAACATGACGAGGCATGGATGGCTGCTTATAATGACTTTGTTGTTAAATACGAAAGTGGCATGAAAATTATGGAAATTGTGGAGAATAGTGATATGAGCAGACGTACTGCGTATCGTTATAAGGCTTATTATGATGAAGTGAAGAAAAAAGAGGAGTAGAACATTTTACTTATGGATTATATAAAAGAAAAATTATATCAGCAGCTGGCAATTGACTATTGCTGTCAGGTTTCGGATATAAAGGATGCTAAAAACCATTTTACGGAATATGAAAAACTGGAAGGCAGGAGACAATTTGAAGAAGCGGATGATTGTGTCTTAAAGGTGATTGCTGTAAATGGAAAGCTGATATTTACAGGAAAAAAGAGCATTATTGAGGTATGCAGAAAGCAGTTTTCCAACAATTCGGGTAATTGGTTTATGGATGCCTCAAATTTTAGAAAACTGGATGAAATTTTAATGAATGATGGATATAGGGTGAAAACAGCCCATCCGTTTTTTATTCCCAAAGATGATTGTGTGCACGAAATAAATGGTGTTGAAATAAAAAAATACAATCAGGAAGAAATTCTCCAATTTAAGGATGATGACAGGTTTGATGAAGCATTTTGTTTTAGCGAAGAGTCACCGGATGTACTTGCAGTTGCAGCGATTATAGATGATGAGATAGTCGGCATGGCAGGAGCCAGTGCAGACAGTTCTTCTTTCTGGCAGATTGGGGTCAATGTAAACAAGAGTTTTGAGGGCAGGCATATTGCTTCGGGAATTGTATCAATACTTAAGGCAGACATCCTACAAAAAGGAATCGTGCCATATTATGGGACAAGTTTTTCCAATCTTGCGTCACAGCATGTTGCTGCGAAAGCTGGATTTGAGGTGGCGTGGGTGGAACTGATCACAGAAAGGACGGAGTATTGAGGGGAAATATACAGTTATGAAAAAATACAAGATTGCAGCAATACTTGCAGAAGAAATAAAAATCAGCACTCATTCACAAAATGTGAAGCGGGTGCTGATTTTTATATCAATAGCAATTTTTTTGATTTACAGAAGCTGGACTCCATTTTCCTCGCACTGTGCGATCATATCTTCTGGCCACAGAGAGGACTGTACTTCTCCAATGTGTGCTTTGCGCAGGAAGAACATACAGATACGGGACTGTCCGATGCCGCCGCCGATGGTGTATGGAAGTTCTTCGTTGATGATTGCTTTCTGGAAAGGAAGATCTTTTCTTTCTTCACAGCCAGCCTTCTTTAACTGGGAAAGCAGCGCTTTTTTGTCAACACGGATACCCATGGAAGATAACTCTAATGCGATATCAAGAACCGGATAGTAAACAACGATATCTGCGTTTAAACTCCAGTCATCATAGTCAGGAGCACGTCCGTCATGGCGCTCACCATTTTCCAGAACATCACCAATCTGCATAATGCAGACAGCACCTTTTGCTTTTGCGATGTAATACTCACGTTCCTTTGGTGTGTTGTCCGGGAACATGTCAGCTAATTCCTGGGTTGTGACAAAGAAAATGTCATGAGGCAGGATTTCCTCGATATAATCATACTGGATCGCCATATATTTTTCTGTTTTACGAAGACATTTGTATACAATCTTTACGGTATCCATCAAAGTTGCAATGGTACGCTCATCTTTTTTGATGATTTTTTCCCAATCCCACTGGTCGACAAAGATAGAGTGAATATTGTCGGTGATTTCATCGCGGCGGATGGCATTCATATCCGTGTAAAGTCCTTCGCCGTAAGAAAAACCATATTTTTTCAAAGCATATCTTTTCCATTTTGCAAGGGACTGGACAACTTCAGCTTCCCTTCCGTTCTGTTCTTTGATATCAAATGTAACAGGGCGTTCCACACCGTTTAAGTTATCGTTTAATCCGGAATCAGGATCGACAAATAAAGGTGCTGATACACGGGAGAGATTCAGTCTCTGGGAAAGAAGATTCTGAAAGAAATCTTTGACTGTTTTAATTGCAATCTGTGTATCATGCAGGTTTAATTCTGAATGATAATCTTTTGGAATAATAAATTTTTCCATATATATAAGTTCTCCTTTAGTGTTGATTCGTAATCATAACCTAAATAATTATAGCACAGCGAAACTGATTTTCAAGAAAAGAAAACACATAATTCTAAAATTATTCTAAAATTACTTTTAGAAAAGAAAAAAATATTGTATTCTAACTATGTTATGGATTCAGGGAAGATTGCAAATAGCAATACCAGAAAAGGAAATGATATAGAATGAAGAAAAATCATTTGTCAACAGAGACACTCGTTTTCGAGATTATTTCGGCGATAGCAGCATTATTTTATATGGGATTACAGGTTTATTATGGGATTGTCTACGGCGCAGGGGCAGTGCGTATTGTCATGAATGTGCTGATCCTGATTCTTGTCTATATGGGGCTTACTGTGCTGGCTATTTACCCGGAGCGCGTTAACGGACTGTCGCGCGAGGTCTGTACCGGAGCGATACGCAAATATACGATCCGCATGGTGGAACTGATCAAACTGGTATTTGTGTTGTCTCTTCTTTTTACCAGCATCTGCGATGCGTTAGGATATCGGGTCGATGCAGCATATAGTCTGATTGTTATGGGACTGATTCTTGTAGTTGCGGTAGTCTTTGAGGTGAAGATCATAAAAATATTGCGCAAATTAAAATAAAAACTACAAATACGCTGCCATTATCTGGAAGAAAAACAACGAAAAAATATCTTGCATGAATGACAGAGGCTTGATATAATCTTCTTTGGTTTTTAGAGTTTGGGAATAGGAAAACGGGCGTCAATTTATGTTTAAAAGAAAAAAAGAAGTAGAAGAATATACAGTTGAATCATTTAAGGAGACAAGTGTGATGTTGACCACACAGAATGGTTCCATAGAAGTTCAGAAGTATAAGCTGCCATTGGAATTAGAGGTTGGCGATGTTTTGATCCAGAATGAATTCGGCATTTATGAGAAAAAATAAGGATGACGGCAGGAGGGGCGTATAACCCCTCTTTTTCTTTTATACGAGAGGAAGAATGAATGGAAAAAAAGAGACAGATTGCGGCAGTTTTGATATTGCTTGCATTGATTGGCGTGATCGCCTACAGACATAGCACAGGGAAAGATCTGGAAAAATATGAGGCATCTTTTTTTGATGTGTTTGACACACAGACACAGATTATTGGTTATGCGTCATCAAAAGAGCAATTTTCGGAACAGATGTCATTGATCAAAGACAAGTTTCAATACTATAATGATCTGTATGATATTTATCACGACTATGAGGGGATGAATAACATCAAGACCATCAATGATAATGCGGGAATCCAGCCGGTAAAGGTGGATGAGGAAATCATCGAGCTGTTGAAACTCGGCATTACGATGGATGAAAAAACAGATGGAAACATGAATATCGCAATGGGAAGTGTGCTGTCTATCTGGCATGATTATAGGGAAGCAGGAAGTGAAGATCCGGATTCTGCAGAGCTGCCGCCGATGGACGAATTAGAGAAAGCAGCAGAACATACAGATATCCATGATATTGTCATTGACGAGGAGGCGTCTACGGTTTATCTGACAGACCCGGATATGTCGTTAGATGTTGGAAGTATTGGAAAAGGTTATGCGGTTCAAAAGGTTGCAGAGTATGCAAAAAATGAACTGGGAATCCAGTACATGCTTTTTTCGGTCGGGGGAAATGTGTGCGCTATTGGCGGACACCCGGATGGAAGCGCCTGGGCGGTCGGAATTCAGAATCCTGATGTGGAGAGTGATCAGGCATATATAAAAAAAGTGGAAGTTCAGGATTTAAGCGTGGTAACGAGTGGAAATTATCAACGCTATTATACAGTCGATGGAAAAAGATACTGTCACATTATCAATCAGGATACCCTGATGCCGGCAGATAATTTTTCATCCGTTACCATTATCACAAATGATTCTGGAATGGCAGATGCGTATTCCACTGCGGTTTTTAATATGCCGCTTGCGGAAGGAATGGAATTTGTAAATCAGCTTGACGGTGTGGAGGCAATGTGGATTTTAGAAGACGGAAGCATTCAGTATTCGGATGGATTTGAAGAATACACCAGGTGATGATAAAGTATTTTTGATCCGGCAAAGAAACAAGTGCTGCTGATAAAAAGAAAACAAAGAGGAAAGAGAGTCCCAGATGAAAAAAATATTTCAGATGAAAGAACCATCTCAAAAAGAAGCAGGGGCGCAGGATGGGAAAGCGTTACACATCCGGAAAAATGACTGGCTCCTGATCGCTGTGTTACTTGTGGCGGCGGCCGGTATATACGTTGCAATACAGTATTACCAGAAGGTATCGACCCAGAATGCAGTTGCCGTTGTGACGGTGGACGGTGTGGAATATGGGAGATATCCACTCTCGGAAGATCATACAGAAACCATCCGCTTTGAGGATGGCTCCTATAACCGGTTTGCGATTCAGGATGGCTATGTGAGCATGCCGGAAGCGTCATGCCCGGATCAGATCTGTGTGCATCACAATAAAATCAGCAGGAACAAAGAGACGATCGTCTGTCTCCCGGATAAGGTAGTTATAACGATCGAGAATGGAGAAGACTCCGGAATTGACATTTTGCAGCATTAGAGAAAAGAAGGGAATAATTATGGCAAAAAAAACAGCACTTCTCGGAATGCTTGTGGCACTTGCATTTGTGCTTTCCTATATTGAAACGCTGATCCCGGTAAATCTGGGGATTCCCGGGGCAAAGCTTGGACTTGCAAATCTTGTGGTGATGGTCGCACTGTACACACTTGGAACAAAGGAAGCATTTGCACTTTCCATGGTGCGTATCCTGCTCACAGGGCTTACATTTAGTTCCATGGCAGCGATGCTTTACAGTTTTGCCGGGGGACTTTTGAGTTTTGCAGTGATGTATCTGGTAAAGAGATCAAAGCTTTTTTCAGCTGCCGGAGTGAGCGTTCTCGGCGGCATTTCGCACAATGCAGGTCAGATATTTGTCGCAATGTGGGTACTTGATACGGCAACTTTAATTTATTATCTCCCGGTTCTTGCTATCACAGGGATTGCTTCCGGAACGGTGATCGGACTTCTTGCGGTGATGGTGATCCGGCGGGTTTCTGGCATGATAAATCGTTGGGATTGATGTTTTTTAACCAAAAAGAATAACAATTATTAAAATTTGTTATAATAAAAATCAAATTTTTTCTTGCATTTCTGTTTTTGAAGTGATATAAATATTACAACATTAACACAGTAAAGCGTTGATAGAGACTCTGATCTTCAGGCGTCGACAGGAATACAGCGTCACCGACTGAGAGCGCTGTTTGAAAGAAGAGATACAGGGAACACTCTGGAGCAGACTGGTTGAACCATAACCGGGTATTGCAGTCGAAGCTATTTGGATCATTGTGATGACCGGTATGCAAGTAGGTCAGTACGTCAGTGCACGTTACGCACATTGAGTGGGAAAATGAATTTAATGTTATCATTTTCCAATGCGGGTGGTACCGCGGGATAATCGTATATCTCGCCCTGAAAGAACGAAGTTGTTCTTTCAGGGCTTTTTTAGTTTCATTTATTATAATGATTATTCCGTCCCGCACCGAGTAATTCCCAAAATAAGGAAAGAAAAGGAGCGTACAAACGTATGGAATTCATGACAGGAGTAAACAAAAAAGACACAGTAGAGATCAGTGAGATCTTAGCAGGAGATTTCGAAGGAAAGACCGTAAAAGTGAACGGTGCAGTTCATACCATAAGGGATATGGGAGAGGTTGCATTTGTCGTTTTACGAAAAAGGGAAGGACTTCTTCAATGTGTATTTGAAGAGGGAAAAACAAAGTTTGACTTAAAAGACCTGAAAGAAGCAGCCACCGTGGAAGTGGAAGGTGCAGTGAAAAGCGAGGACAGGGCACCGAATGGTTTTGAAATCCGGTTAGACAGCATCCGGGTATTATCTGAGCCGGCTGCACCGATGCCGTTAGCAATTTCCAAGTGGAAATTAAACACTTCTCTGGAAGCAAACTTAAACAACCGTTCCATTGCACTTCGAAATATAAGAGAGCGTGCAAAATTTAAGATTCAGGAAGGTGTCGTCAGAGGATTCCGTGATTTTCTTTATGAGCAGGGATTTACCGAGATTCACACGCCGAAGATTGGTGCAAAAGGCGCTGAGGGTGGTGCAAATATGTTCCGTATGGACTATTTCCACAGACCGGCTGTTTTAGCGCAGAGCCCACAGTTTTATAAACAGATGATGGTTGGCGTATTTGACCGTGTATTTGAGACAGCCCCGGTGTTCCGTGCAGAAAAACACAATACAAAACGTCATTTGAATGAGTATACCAGTCTTGATTTTGAGATGGGATACATTGATGGATTCGAAGATATCATGGCAATGGAGACCGGATTTTTACAGTATATGGTTGAACTTTTGAAAAAGGACTACGAAAAAGAGTTGAAAATCCTTGGTGTGACACTGCCAAATGTGGATAAAATCCCGACCGTCAGATTCGACGAGGCAAAAAGAAAAGTAGCTGAAAAATACGGCAGAAAAATTCGTAACCCATATGATCTTGAACCGGAAGAGGAGGCTTTGATCGGACAGTATTTTAAAGAGGAATGTGATGCGGATTTCGTGTTTGTCACACATTATCCTTCCAAGAAAAGACCATTCTACGCAATGGATGATCCGGCAGATCCGACGTTTACATTAAGTTTTGATCTATTATATCACGGTCTGGAGATCACGACCGGTGGACAGCGTATCCACGATTACAACATGCTGCTGGAAAAAATCGAAAAACGCGGCATGACAACCGAGGGCATGGAGCAGTACATGGACACATTCAAACACGGAATGCCGCCACACGGAGGTCTTGGAATCGGTCTGGAGCGTCTGACGATGAAACTGATCGGTGAAGACAATGTCAGAGAGACAACATTGTTCCCGCGTGATATGAGCAGATTAGAGCCATAGCCGGAAAGAAAGCAGAGAGGATAAGAAAAATGGCAAATATTATTTCGGATGAAACCATTGAATATGTAGGAATTCTTGCAAAACTGGAATTGAATGAAGAAGAAAAAGAGCAGGCAAAAAAAGATATGGGGGCCATGCTTGACTATATTGATAAATTAAATGAGTTAGATACCACAGGAGTTGAGCCGATGTCTCATGTTTTCCCGGTGACAAACGTATTTCGTGAAGACGTTGTCACGAATGGAGACGGAAGCGAAGCAACCCTTTCTAATGCGCCTTCCATGAAAGACAGTGGATTCAAGGTGCCAAAGACGATTGGTTAGCAATTCAGATGTGTTGGATGTGAGCATGGAATAAGGAAGAAAGGGTGATAGAAATGAGTTTAATGAGTTTGACTGCCGTGGAATTAGGCAAAAAAATAAAAGCAAAAGAAGTTACGGTTACAGAGGCTGTTACAGCAGCTTTAGATGCAATTGAAGCAAAAGAGAAAAAAGTGAACAGTTTTGTGACAGTGGATCGTGAAGGCGCATTAAAACGTGCAGAGGAAGTACAGAAAATGATCGATGATGGAACGCTTACAGGTCCGCTTGCCGGAGTGCCGGTCGCCATCAAGGACAATATGTGCACGAAAGATCTGCTGACGACCTGTTCCTCAAAGATATTATATAATTTTAAACCAACGTACACTGCAGAAGCGGTAGAAAATCTTGAAAAAGCAGGTGCGGTGATCATTGGAAAAACAAATATGGATGAGTTTGCGATGGGAAGTACCACAGAGACGTCCGCTTACGGGGCAACTAAGAATCCATGGAATGAAGCTCATGTCCCGGGTGGCTCTTCCGGTGGTTCCTGTGCAGCGGTTGCAGCAGAAGAATGCTCCTATGCGTTAGGTTCTGACACCGGCGGTTCCATCCGTCAGCCAAGTTCATTCTGTGGTGTGACCGGAATCAAACCAACTTATGGAACCGTTTCCCGTTATGGACTGATCGCTTATGGCTCCTCACTGGATCAGATCGGACCGATTGCAAAAGATGTGACAGACTGTGCAACAATCTTAGAAGCAATTGCTTCTTATGATAAGAAGGACTCCACATCCATTGCAAGAGATGACTTAAAATTCACGGATGCTCTGGTAGATGATGTGAAAGGATTAAAAATCGGAATTCCAAGAGATTATTTTGGAGAGGGACTTGATCCGGAAGTAAAAGAGGCCGTATTAAATGCAGCAAAGGTTTTAGAAGAAAAAGGTGCGGTCGTAGAGGAATTTGATCTGAGTCTTGTGGAATATGCAATTCCTGCATACTATGTCATCGCCTGTGCCGAGGCAAGCTCAAACCTTGCACGTTTTGACGGAGTAAAATATGGTTATCGCGCAAAGGAATACGAAGGACTTCATAATATGTACAAAAAGACACGTTCGGAAGGTTTTGGTCCGGAAGTAAAAAGAAGGATCATGCTGGGTTCCTTCGTATTAAGCAGTGGATATTATGATGCTTATTATCTGAAAGCACTTCGCACAAAGGCATTGATCAAAAAAGTATTTGATGAAGCATTTGCAAAATATGATGTGATCTTAGGACCGGCAGCCCCGACAACGGCTCCGAAGTTAGGGGAATCCTTAAGTGATCCGATAAAAATGTATCTCGGAGATATTTATACCATCTCTGTAAACCTTGCAGGACTTCCGGGAATTTCACTTCCTTGTGGAAAAGATTCCAATGGACTTCCAATCGGCTTACAACTGATCGGCGACTGTTTCAAAGAGAAAAATATTATCCGCGCTGCGTATGCATTTGAGCAGACCAGGGAATATGAACACAGCCCATTAGCATAAGTTTGGAGGAATCGTCATGAGTAAAGTATATGAAACTGTGATTGGACTGGAAGTCCATGTTGAATTAGCAAGTAAAACAAAGATTTTCTGTGGCTGCTCCACCGCATTCGGAGGGGCGCCAAACAGCCATACCTGCCCGGTATGTACCGGTATGCCGGGTTCTCTTCCTGTTTTAAATAAACAGGTGGTAGAGTATGCGATTGCAGTTGGTCTTGCCACTAACTGCAGCATTACACAGTATTGCAAGTTTGACCGTAAAAACTATTTTTATCCGGATAATCCGCAGAATTACCAGATTTCCCAGTTGTATCTGCCAATCTGCAGGAACGGCGGGGTGGAGATCGAAACTGCAGCGAGTAAGAAAACGGTTGGTATCCATGAAATCCATATGGAGGAGGATGCCGGAAAGCTGGTGCATGATGAGTGGGAGGACTGTTCGATCGTCGATTACAACCGTTCCGGCGTACCGTTGATCGAGATCGTGTCAGAGCCGGATATGCGTTCCGCAGAGGAGGTCATTGCCTATCTGGAAAAATTAAGGCTGATCATCCAGTATCTTGGTGCGTCTGACTGTAAATTAAATGAAGGTTCCATGCGTGCCGATGTTAACCTTTCCGTCCGTGAGATGGGGGCACCGGAATTTGGAACACGTACCGAGATGAAGAACCTGAACTCTTTCAAGGCGATCGCAAGAGCTATCGAGGGCGAGCGCGCCCGGCAGATCGAGCTGATCGAGGAAGGAAAAAAGGTCATTCAGGAAACCAGAAGATGGGATGACAACAAAGAGTACTCCTACGCAATGCGTTCTAAGGAGGATGCACAGGATTACCGTTATTTCCCGGAACCGGATCTTGTTCCAATTGTCATAAGCGATGAGTGGATCGCAGAAATCAAGGCAAGACAGCCGGAACTCCGCACAGAAAAATTAGAACGCTATAAAAAAGAATTCGGTCTGCCGGATTATGATGCGGAAATTATCACCGGACATAAAAAATTTGCCGATCTTTTCGAGGCGACGACAGAGATATGTAAGAAACCAAAGAAAGTTTCCAACTGGATTATGGGTGAAATCATCCGTCTGTTAAAAGAAAATGAGATGGATCCGGAGGACATTCAATTCTCCCCGGTAAATCTTGCAAAAGTCATTGATCTGGCAGATTCCGGTGCGATCAACAGCACAGTTGCAAAGGAAGTGTTTGAGGAAGTTTTCAAGCATGATATTGATCCTGACAAATACGTTGAGGAAAAAGGATTAAAGACCGTCAATGATGCCGGCGAGCTGCAGACAGTCGTGGAACAGGTCATCAGAGACAATCCACAGTCAGTAGAAGATTACCGTAATGGAAAAGAAAAAGCGATCGGATTTCTGGTTGGACAGACAATGAAGGCGATGAAAGGAAAGGCAAATCCTGGAATGGTCAATAAAATCCTCAAAGAATTGCTGTAAATAGGAATTTAAAAATACTTGCGCCGCATTTATGGAAATGGCATAATCAAAAGGAATAAATCCGCGGAAGGAATGACAAAAGACAATGACAAAAGCAGAATTTAAAAAACTGGTGGAAAACGGACCGGTTATTCTGGATGGAGCGACAGGAACGAATTTGCAGAAGGCAGGCATGCCGGTTGGCGTGTGCCCGGAACAGTGGATTCTTGAAAATCCTGATATTATGATAAAGTTACAGGAAGATTATGTGGCGGCCGGAACTGATATTTTGTATGCACCAACATTTACTGCAAACCGTATAAAACTGGAAGAGTATGGACTTGCAGACAGATTAGAAGAAATGAACCGGGAACTGATCGCCCTGTCCAAAAAAGCGGCGCAGGGAAAAGCGCTGGTGGCAGCGGATATGACGATGACCGGACAACAGTTATATCCGATCGGCGACCTGATGTTTGAAGATCTTGTGGATGTCTACAAAGAACAGGCAGAGGTAGTTGCAGATGCAGGCGCTGATCTCTTTGTGGTAGAGACCATGATGAGTCTTCAGGAATGCAGGGCGGCAGTCATTGCGATCAGGGAAGTATGTGATCTTCCAATCATGGTATCACTCACATATAACCCGGATGGAAGAACCCTTTATGGAACAGATCCGGCAACGGCGACAGTCGTACTGCAGAGTCTCGGAGCTGATGCGATCGGGATCAACTGTTCAACAGGACCGGAGGATATGATAGAACCGGTTGAAAAAATGGCAGAGTATGCCACAATCCCAATCCTTGCAAAGCCGAATGCAGGGCTGCCGGAGCTGGAGAATGGTGTGACAGTCTACAAGACGGGACCAGAGGAGTTTGCTTCCTGTGGAAAAAAACTGGTGGAGGCCGGTGCGTCCATTATCGGAGGCTGCTGTGGCACGACACCGGAGCATATCCGTGCACTGAAAGAAGCAGTGAAGGATATGCCGGTGCATAAACCTTTGACGCAAAAAAGAAGAATTCTGGCTTCTGAACGTAAACTGGTGGAAATTACATTGGATGGTAATTTTATGGTGATCGGTGAGCGCATCAATCCGACCGGTAAGAAAAAACTTCAGGCAGAACTGCGGGAGGGCAGCCTTAACATGGTGCGTCAGATGGCGTTAGACCAGGAAGAAAACGGTGCTGCGATTCTTGATGTTAATATGGGAATGAACGGAATTGATGAGAAAGAAATGATGATCAACACGATTTACGAAGTGACTTCTACGGTTGATTGTCCGCTGTGCATTGATTCCAGCCATGTAGATATTATTGAGGCGGCACTCCGTATTTATCCGGGACGTGCCCTGATCAATTCGATTTCCATGGAAAAAGAGAAAATGGATAAACTTCTTCCGATTGCAGAGAAATACGGAGCAATGTTTATTTTGCTGCCATTATCGGATGCAGGGCTTCCGAATGATTCTGAGGAAAAACATGCAATCATCCGCACGGTTATGGAGCAGGCAATCAAGATCGGAATGAGCAAAGAGGACATTATCGTAGACGGACTGGTTGCAACGATCGGAGCAAATCCAAGAGCTGCCATCGAGTGCTATGAAACTTTTTCTTATTGTAAAAATGAACTTGGACTGCCAACAGCCTGTGGACTTTCCAATATTTCTTTTGGTCTGCCGGAGCGGACTTATGTGAATACAGCGTTCCTTACGATGGCGATCGCACATGGGCTTACAATGGCTATTGCAAATCCATCGCAGGAATTATTGATGAATGCCGCATTTGCGTCTGATCTGCTTCTTGCAAGAGAAGAGAGTGATATCCGTTATATTGAGCATATGAACATGCTCGCTGAAAAGTACGCAGGTCAGGAGCGCGTACTTGTCCCGGTAAAAAAAGCGGCGGCGGATGACCAGACAAAACCTGGATCACAGGAAGGAAGAAGTGCAATTTTTGAAGCTGTTTTAAAAGGAAATAAGGGTGGCATTTTAGATGAGGTGAAAAAGGCGCTTGCCGACGGAGAAAAACCGGATGAGATCATCAACCATCATCTGATCCCGGCGATCAATGAAGTTGGCGTGCTGTTTGACAAACAGAAATATTTCCTGCCACAGCTGATCTCCTCTGCCAACACGATGAAGATGGCGATCGAATACGTAGAGCCAATGTTAGAGCGGAATGATGCGGAACAAAAGGCGACAATTGTAGTTGCAACAGTAGAAGGAGATATTCACGATATCGGAAAAAATCTTGTTGTTCTTATGTTGAAAAACTATGGCTACAATGTGATTGACCTTGGAAAAGATGTTCCGGCTTCGCTGATCGTTGAGACTGCTTTAAAAGAGCATGCAAAAGTAATTGGTCTGTCAGCCCTTATGACAACAACGATGATGCGCATGAAAGACGTTGTGGAATTAGCAAAAGAAATGGGATGCGACAGCAAGATCGTTATTGGTGGTGCGGCAATCAATGAAAGTTTTGCAGATGAGATCGGAGCGGACGGATACTCGAAAGATGCAGCAGACTGCGTAAAACTGGTGGATCGGCTGTTGGAAGAATAGCGGATGAAAATAGCAATCCTAAAAAAATTGCAGAAACACAAAAATAAGTGTTGACTTTTTTATGTGATTCATTATATAATAGCAAAGCGAGTTGCGCAAGCGACTCGCAAGTATATGGGATCTTAGCTCAGCTGGGAGAGCATCTGCCTTACAAGCAGAGGGTCATAGGTTCGAGCCCTATAGGTCCCATTTCTACAGAAGACAATGACAGGATGTTATTGGTCGGAGTGGAAAATGTGTAGCGCATCTTCGATGCCGGTGCACACATCACTGCGTGACAGCGCAGGCAGGAATATGGCGAGATAGCTCAGTTGGCTAGAGCACATGGTTCATACCCATGGTGTCGAGGGTTCGACTCCCCCTCTCGCTACTAACAAAAAGCTTTGAGATTTTCTCGAAGCTTTTTTCGTGTAACAGGAAATTACGGTGAAATGTTCCTGATACATAGAAACGCAGTTTTGCAATAAGAAATCAAAGTTACATAAAAATCCCTTTCTAATTTAGTCGAAAAAAGGTTTTCTTTTATACTTTTATGTGGTAAAATGATAAAGAATACGGCAGAAAGACCGTGGGAGAAAAGGAGTAGCATGAAAATGACAAAGAAATGGGAAGTAACGGTAAATGGAACAAACAATGTGATTGAGTACAAGGCAGGATTTGGAGCAAAGATTCTGGTGAATGGTCAGGCGTACAAGGTGAAATCACAGAACTGGTGGGTGATGATGGTGGATTATCCAATTATGATCGATGATACGGAAATTCGTGTTGTGGCAATCGGAAATAAAGTTGATCTTGCTGTGAACGGAGTATATCAGGGCAGCGGCGAGCAGTATCAGCCATTGCATAAAACACCGACAATGTGTAATGTGTTTATCGGGATCAGTTGTATCGCTGGATTTCTTCTTTGCGGATGGTTGGGTTTACTGATCGGAGCTTTATTTGGAACAGTTTATGTAAGACAGGGACTGGCAGGTAAGATGGGGAATGTTGTCGGCGCGTTTGTTGGATGTACGGTAATACAGCTTTTGATCATGGTCATTGTAGTATTTCTTCAGCTTGCATAGTAAAGGACGGTTTACATATGGAACAGGGAAACTATGGAGAAAACTTTGACAGAGGATATGAGGAGCAGGCGAGACCGAGACAGCAGGTGATCGTGATCGGGGAACCGGTTCCGGATAAGAGAACGACCAAGAACCTTGCAATCTGTTCGCTGGTACTTGGAATTCTTGCGATTGTATTCAGCTTTTTGCCTTATATTGGAATTATTCTTGCACTGATCGCATTGCCACAGGGAATTGTAAGTCTTGTGCAGAAGCGGCCGGGCAAAGGACTTGCGATTGCAGGGATTATTACAGGAATATTCGGAATATTATTGTCGATATTGTTTATTTTGGTGTATGTTGTTGCGGTACTTGCTTTATAATACCGGGATAGGATAAAGAGGTTATTACAGAAAGAATGTCAGCTTTGTGTAGTAACCTCTTTTTCTACCTATTGACATTTTTTCTCTTATTGTTACAATGAAGTTAGTTGATACTAACCAACAAAATACATACATTATGAATAGAATACGAAATTGTAAAATTGATTGAGGACTTAAAGAAAATAACTGAAATAAAGTTTGCAATTACTTATTAATAATAAGAGAGGAAGGTGTCTTATGAATTTGTCAGTATTTTATGGAATTTTAATTCCGTTTTTGGGTACGTCGCTCGGTGCAGCGTGCGTATTTTTTATGAAACATGATATGAGCGAACGGTTGTCCCGGATTCTTACCGGGTTTGCTGCGGGGGTGATGGTGGCGGCATCCATCTGGAGTTTACTGATTCCGGCGATGGATCAGTCGGAAGAGATGGGAAAGTTTGCGTTTATTCCAGCAGCAGCTGGATTTTGGGGTGGCATTCTGTTTCTGCTTCTGTTAGATCACATCATCCCGCATTTGCACAGGTACAGTGTCAGCACAGAGGGACCAAAGAGCAGATTGCAGAGAACTACCATGATGGTGCTGGCCGTCACGCTGCATAATATTCCGGAAGGAATGGCAGTCGGGGTTGTGTATGCCGGATATCTGGCTGGAAATGCAAAAATCACAGTGGCGGCAGCTATGGCATTGTCAATAGGGATCGCAATCCAGAATTTCCCGGAGGGGGCGATTATTTCCATGCCGCTAAGGGCAGAAGGGATGAAAGTGTCAAAGGCTTTTGCAGGTGGTGTGCTTTCGGGAATCGTGGAGCCGGTCGGTGCAATGCTCACAATCCTTGCAGCAGGATATATTGTTCCGGCTCTGCCTTATCTGTTGAGCTTTGCAGCCGGAGCGATGATTTATGTGGTTGTGGAGGAACTGATCCCGGAAATGTCCCAGGGGGAACATTCCGACCTTGGAACGATTTTTTTTGCAGTGGGATTTACGGTGATGATGTCGCTGGATGTGGCTCTTGGGTAAAAATAACAGAATAGAGACAGTGAAAAAGAAATTCCTTTCAGGATGTGAAGGGAGTTTCTTTTTTTACACAGATGAATTGTGGACATACCAGTGACAAAACATTGTGTATTTTTTAACAAAATCATTGACAATAATACTTATGCAATGTATGTTATAGATAGAATGTTTTATAAATAACAATCTGGTTATACCAGAGGACAGACGCTGGGATCTGACATGGAAACATGGGATAGCCGGAACATAGAAGAAGGGAAGAGGGAGAACAGATGAAAGACTTTAAAGTGATTGAGGTAAAACGGAGTATTTTTGAAGACAACAATGCGGATGCTGACAAATTACGCGCAGAATTAAAGTCAGAGGGGACATTTTTGCTAAATCTTATGTCTTCTCCGGGCGCAGGAAAGACAACGACATTAAAACGCACGATCTCCATGCTCAAAGACGAGATGAAGATTGGTGTCATGGAAGCAGATATTGACTCTGATGTGGACGCACAGGCAATCAGCGAGACCGGTGTACGTGCCATCCAGATCCATACAGGTGGAATGTGCCATCTGGATGCGGATATGACAAGACAGGGAATCCATGAGTTTGGAACAAAGGATCTTGACTTTGTCGTTCTTGAGAACGTAGGCAATCTGGTCTGTCCGGCAGAGTTTGATACCGGAAGTACGAAGAATGCGATGATTCTTTCCGTGCCGGAAGGGGACGATAAACCATTAAAATATCCATTAATGTTTTCTATCTGTGATGTAGTTCTCATTAACAAATGTGATACATTAAGTGTTTTTGATGATTTCAGCAAAGAGGCTGTGAAAGAACGTATCTTAAAATTAAATCCAAATGCAAAGATTTTCTTTGTCTCAGCGAAGACAGGAGAAGGTTTTGACGAGTGGGCAGACTGGATCCGCACCGAGATTTCTGAATATCAGAAATAAGTGAAAGCAGAAAAAAATATTTTTTACAGGAGCTGGCAGAATGACCGGTTCCATATATAAGGAGGAAGAAATGGCAGATCCATTGGGAAATTTTGTACCGGAATTTATTGAAAAAGAAGTGGAACGTGAGTCAATTGTAAAACTTGCAAGGCTTGTGACAGATCGTATTCCACAGAAGCTTGGAATGAAAAAAATCACAAAGTATGACCCGGAATACTGGGGCTTATCAGCAATGTGTACAGATGAGATGGCAGAAGTTGCTTTAAAAATGGGAGTTCGTAAGCCTAAGACATTAGACGAGATGGTAAAACTCACCGGAATGGAAAGAACACATTTAGAGGAATTGTTACAGCAGATGGCTGTCAACGGAGTCATTGAATACAATTGGGAGAATCCAAAACACGAAAAACAGTATGTGCTTCCAATGTTTGTACCGGGAAGTGCTGAGTTTGGAAATATGAACCTTCAGATGTTAGAGGAACATCCGGAAGTAGGACGTTTCTTCGAGAGAATGAGCCGTCTGCCACTGGAAAAGGTAACACCTATGGTACCGGAAGGAGGAGCCGGCATCGGTATGCATGTTATTCCGGTCGAGAAAGCGATCTCTATGGAGAACCAGTCTATTTCCATCGAGCATATTTCACACTGGCTGGATAAGTATGAAGGAAAGTATGCAGCAAGCCCATGTTCCTGCCGCCGCTCCCGCCAGACGTATGAAGAAGGATGTGCGGATGATCCGGAGAGCTGGTGCATCGCAGTCGGCGACATGGCTGATTATGTTGTTGAGACGAATAAGGGCGGACGTTACATCACAAGAGAGGAAGCATTAGATATCCTAAAGAAGGCAGAGGAGAATGGATTTGTCCACCAGATCACCAATATCGATGGTGAGGACAAGATTTTTGCGATCTGTAACTGTAATGTGAATGTCTGCTATGCACTCCGTACTTCACAGTTATTTAATACACCGAATATGTCCCGCTCTGCCTATGTTGCTAAGGTTGAGACAGAGAACTGCGTAGCCTGCGGACGATGTGTGGAATACTGTCCTGCAGGTGCAGTAAAACTTGGACAGAAACTCTGCAGAAAAGACGGTTCTGATGTGGAATATCCAAAACATGTTCTTCCATCTGAGAAAAAATGGGGACCGGAGATGTGGGATGAAAACTACCGTGATAACAACCGCATCAACTGCTATGACACTGGTACAGCTCCATGTAAAACAGCCTGTCCGGCACACGTTGCAGTTCAGGGTTACTTAAAAATGGCAGCACAGGGAAGATATCAGGATGCGCTGGCGCTGATCAAGAAAAACAATCCGCTCCCGGCAGTCTGCGGACATATCTGTAACCGCCGCTGTGAGGATGCATGTACCAGAGGAACGATCGATCAGGCAATTGCGATCGATGAGGTAAAGAAATTTATCGCAGCCCAGGATCTGAAGGCTGAGACACGTTACATTCCAGAGAAAGTCGTTCCATCTGTCAGAGGATATTTTGAGGAGAAGATCGCGATCATCGGAGGTGGTCCTGCCGGTTTATCCTGTGCCTTCTATCTGGCTGAAAAAGGTTACAAACCTACTATTTTTGAGAAGAATGAGCGCGCCGGCGGTATGCTGGTATACGGTATCCCATCCTTCAAATTAGAGAAAGACGTTGTGCAGGCAGAAATCGATATCATCAAGGAGATGGGCGTTGAGATCAGAACCGGAGTGGAAGTTGGAAAAGACATCACATTAGATGAACTCCGTGCGCAGGGATACAAAGCGTTCTACATTGCAATCGGATGTCAGGGCGGAAGACTTCCGGGCATTCCAAATGATACGGTAAAAGGATGTTCTTCCGCAGTTGACCTCTTAAAAGAAGTCAATGCAAATGAGAAATATGACATCAAAGGTGATGTTGTTGTCATCGGTGGCGGTAACGTTGCGATCGACGTTGCAAGAGATTCCAAGAGATGCGGCAGTGACAGCACAAAAGTCAACATGTTCTGTCTGGAATCCAGAGAGACAATGCCGGCTTCCGTGGAGGAGATCGAGGAAGCAGAGTCCGAAGAAATCGTTGTAAATCCGGGATGGGGACCAAAGGAAGTTCTCGTGGATGAGAACGGTGAAGTGCGCGGAATCGTTTTAAAGAAATGTTTATCTGTAAAAGATGCAGACGGAAGATTCAATCCACAGTATGATGAGAACCAGCTTTTGACAGTAGAATGTAAGCATGTATTCTTCTCCGTAGGTCAGTCGATCGTATGGGGCGACTTATTAAAGGGAAGCAAAGTGGAATTTGGACGCGGCAACGGAGCGGTTGCAGATGCGCTTACTTACCAGACAGCAGAGCCGGATATCTTCGTTGGAGGAGATGTTTACACCGGACCTAAATTCGCAATTGATGCGATCGCAGCCGGAAAACAGGGCGCAATCTCCATCCATCGTTTTGTACAGCCACATTCGAGCCTTACGATCGGACGTAACAGAAATGATTTCATCGAGTTAGACAAAAACGATATCAAAGTGGAAAATTATGATAACTCCAGCCGTCAGATACCGGGACATAATGCTTCCATCGATACAAAACACTCCTTCCGTGATGCAAAGCTTGTATTTACAGAGGAGCAGGTCAAAGCAGAGACAGCGCGCTGCCTTGGCTGTGGAGCATCTGTCGTTGACCAGAATAAATGTATCGGTTGTGGTATCTGTACAACGAAGTGTGAGTTTGATGCGATCAAGTTACATAGAGATCTGCCTGGATGCAGCAAGATGGTTCCAAGTGAAGATAAGTTGAAATATATTCTTCCGAATGGAGCAAAACAGGCGATTAAGATTAAATTCTCCAAGAAGAAGTAATCATTTACAGAGAGGAATAAAATGCACGAACTTGGAATTATTGTACATGTTATGCGTACCGTGGAGGAAGTTGCAGCAGAGAACAATCTCACAGAGATCAGATCCGTGACCTGTGAGATCGGGGAAGTCAGCGGCGTTGTCCCGGAATACATGGCAGACTGCTGGGGCTATGCAAGAAGCAGATCAGAGCTTTTAAAAGACTCAGAATTAAAAATCGAGATCATACCTGGTGTTACCATGTGTGAGGACTGTGGAAAAACCTATTCCACAGTCCAGTATGCAAAAATATGTCCGCACTGTGGAAGCAGTGCCACGTATCTTCTGGAAGGAAACGGATTCAGCATCAAGGAGATTGAAGGGGCATAACAAAAAAATATTGTTAGTAAAAACCTCACTGGCTGAGTATAATCTGCTGGTGAGGTTTTTCTATTAAAAAGTAAAAATGCACAGAGACCAAATCCGCCTCTCATGCATCTAATCTATGTAAATAAGTGAAAAGCCGGCAGAAAGGAAGCTGATCCACGGACAAGTCAGTGGAAACAGCGCAAAATAAAATGACAAAAGAAACATTAGGACAATTGATTATTGATTCTGAGGAAACAATGTATCATATCGCAAAGTCTCTGCTCTACAATGACGCAGACTGTGCGGATGCGATACAGGAAGCCATTGTAAAAGCATTTGCAAAATTACATACATTAAAGGATGACTCATATGCAAAAACGTGGCTCATCCGCATTGTGATGAACGAGTGTTATGCGATCATGCGCAAAGAGAAAAAAATTATTTCCCTGCAGGATTATCAGATGAACGAGCAGGAAACGGAATCCAAAGACTATTCAGATTTATATGAAGCGATTTTCCATTTGCCAGAGCAGATAAAACTGTGCGTCACACTGTATTATATGGAAGGGTACAGTGTGAAAGAGGTCGCAGCATTGTTAGATACGACAGAGAGTGCAGTAAAAAACAGGCTGGCAAAAGCGCGGGGAAAATTAAAAGAAGCGCTGGCAGATTGAGACATAGTGATGATCCATTGGAACAGACATACAAAAACACGGATATCGAATGAAAAATAATAAATTTCGTATCGTTTGGATAGCAGGAAAGGCGGTAACAGTATGAGATTAGAAGATATGAGAGAACAATTTCCGAAAATGCCGGAGAGCATGAAGCGGATGATTGAGCAGGAAGTTACAGTGCAGATCGGGCAGGAGAAAGAAAATGACAATCCAAAAGTTGTAACTTATAAGAAAAGAAAGAAAAAAAACATGGCACACCGTATGCTGGTGGCATCTATGGTGGCTGCTCTGGCACTTGCAACAACGGTCTGTGCAGGTGTTGCTTACCAGATGCATAATCAGAAGGTTGGAAAATATGGCTTAAAAACACAGATTGAAGGACCACAGACAGCGGCAGAAAGTACGGAGAATATGGCAGATCAGACGACAGAAGAGAGAGCGGGTAAAGCAGCCGAATATGTCAGACTGGAAACCTCTTATCTGCCGAAAGGTATGGTGCAGTCAGAGGAAGGAAAATTCAGTTTTGAAGATAATTATATGCAGGGTGGAGTCAGCATGATCGTGTACCAGCTGACACCGGAAAAAACAATAGCAGACATTGAAAATACAGGCATTGCTGTGAGCGAGGAAACCAGCATCGGTGGCAGACCGGCAGTTTACATGGAAACAGCTCCTGCCGAGGGTGATTCAGCAGAAAATTCTTCTACAGAAGGAACTGCGAATGAAAATACAACCGGTGCAAAAAAAATATATATGATTTACGCGGAACACAACTACCTCCTTGAGATGTTCATTTTCCCGGATGTGACAAAAGAAGAAGCATTCCAGATCGCAGAGGGTGTTTCCATTACTCCGACAGAAGAAACGAGCGGAGAGAATGTTATGCAGGTGTGCAGTTGGAATGACATGGAAAATGAGGCAGGAAAAGGAGAACCGGAAACGGATGAATCGGAAACATTGATGACATTTCCAAAAGAGAAAATGAAAAATATACACCTCATTGGCGGTGAGATTTCTCTGGATCAGAACGGAATTGAAGCAACACCGGGACTTACAGCAATCGTTTCCGATGTAACAATTTCCGACAATATCAGCAGTTTGTCAGAAAATATGCTGGAGGATGATACAAAAGCAGCATTTGACACAGACGGTAATTTATTGCCAATGAAAGTGGAATATTTAAAGAGCGGAGACGGTATCAACACAGTTGATGAAGTTGTGGAGACCAAAGAGATTCCAATGAAAATTGTTTCAGTGACAGTGGATTATAAAAATAATGGAAAGACGGCACTTTCCAATGTAATGTTTAACGGCGGCATTGCACTTCTGGCAGAATATGGAGAAAACATGCAGTTTGACGCATACATGAATGAAAAACCGGGAACAGGCGATATATGGGATTGTGTAAACGAAGAATCTATTGGATTTAGTCAGGAAGTTTATTTATCGGATGTTCATGGAGGAGAACGCCACAACAACTACATTAATACGATAAATCCAGGTGAAACCGTCACCGTGCGTATGGCATTCAAAGTGCCGGAAGAAAAATTAAATGAGATGTACTTCACCTTAAGCAATTATGGTGGCAGCCATTTCTATGATGAGACAAGCTTACAGCTTGGGTATGTGGATATCAGACAGTAGAAAATTTTTATGAGAAAACCCTCGCATCCAGTTTTAAGAAGCTGTTTGCGGGGGTTCTTTTTAAGTTTGCCGTCACCTATATACAAATCTAATTTATAGAAAAGGAACCATATAAACTGGCAGACAAAGAATGTCAGAGTCCTTAGCCAAATCTTTGGTATACACAAGATACTTATCAAGTATACGATTAGAATATTTTTTGCAAAATTCATCAAGAGATTTATGTGTTTTGTATCCGCTTGACTTTACTTCAATCGGACATATTTTATTTCTACTTGCAAGAAGAAAATCAATTTCATAATTATGCCGCGAAGTTTCATTGAAAAAGGTATAATAAAATAATTCATTGCCATTACAAGTAAGGATTTGGGCAACTATATTTTCATAGAGATATCCGAGATTTGTATTGAGCGTATCATTTAATAGTTTTTCGTATATTATATTTTCTGTAAAGTCTTTGTCCTTGAACATCAATGTAGTAAAAAGTCCGGTGTCGCAGAGGAACAGTTTAAATTTACAAAGGTCTTTATTAGTTGACATTCCAGCATTTGGATCATTGGCATGATATGAAACAAGAACAATTTTTGAATCTTTTAATTCGGCAATTAATTCTAATATACTATCGGCTCGGTCATTTGCCAGTACACTGGAAACTTGATATCGTGCAGCATTTTTATTTAACTGGGCAGGAATTGCATCAAAAAGAAGTGAAAGCTTTCCTGTTGAGTCTATTTTCTTGAAATCATCCTCATAAAGATTTAAAATATCACGTTTTATGGTATCGACTTTTCGAAAATTATTTGTCTGGAGATATTCATTTACAGCCTGTGGCATTCCACCAACAAGCATATACAGTCTGAAGTCTCTCATTAATTTCCGATGTAATTTATCTCCGATTGGATGGCGGGAGTCAAAGAGTTTTCTTACTAAGGCGGTGGTTGTATGATCACCTAAAGCCCATAAGAATTCTTCGTAATCCATGGGATACATAGAGAGTTTTCTTTCTTCACTCGGAATAAGGATGTTCTGTATGTTCTTTTTTATGGAAATCAGTGAACCGGTTTCTATATAGTCATATCTGTGGTCTTTTACTAATGATTTAATTGCCTGTCTTGCAAGTGGACATAGTTGAACTTCATCAAAGATAATTAGAGAATTTCTTTCGTGAAGATCAACCTTGTATTGTAACTGAAGCTGTAAAAAAAGATAATCTAAATCGGAAATGTCTTCAAAAAGAGCTTTGATACTTTTGGATACAGTTGAAAAATCAATTAATATATAGCTTTGATATTCATTCTTAGCAAAAGATTCCACAACCGTAGATTTTCCAATTCGCCGCGCACCTTCGATTAACAATGCTGTATTTCCGCTGGATTCTTCTTTCCAGGATAGTAGTTTACTGTATATTTTTCGCTTAAACATAGATCCTCCAAACAAAATCGCGTTTTTTATTTTGATATATTACCACAAAATCGCGCTTTTTATTCTATTATATTACCACAAAATCGCACTTTTTCAATCATTTATTTGGAAACAAAGTGTCTTCAGCTTGTGTTTGATATTGACAGTTTCTGTGCCTGCGATGGCAAAAGCAGAGACAATATGGGCAAATATAAATTGAAAAGTCCTGTGATTTAAACTATCATAAAAGATATATCGGTAGACATTTTTACAGATGGAGAAAAGAGAGTATTGTATGAAGGAAACAAAAGTTTATCCGCAGTCAGAAGCAGATCAGGATTTTGCAAAATTACTAAAGAATATAAGAACAGAAGAAAAGGTATCATTAGACCAGTTAGCGATGGGATTAATGAGTGCCAGCCAGCTTGTGAAAATTGAAAACGGAGAGCGCCCCATTAATAAAAATATCAGAGACAGATTATTAGAGAGACTTGGAGTAGCGAAAGAATTGTATGAAAATCTGTTAGATTTATGCGATTTCGAAGAATGGGATTATAAGAAAAAGATTTTATCCGCAATTCAGGACAAAAAAACGGAAGATGCATATCATTTTCTGACTGCATATAGAGTACGGTTGAAGGAAAATGATAAAGTAAACCAACAGTTTACTTTGATAATGATGGGAGAGGTCTTTAAACAGGAAGGGGCATCAAAAGAAAAAATTGCAGACTGTTATCAAAAAGCTGCAAGACTTACAATACCGGAAGCAGAAAAAGTATGGAGGGAGAAAAGACCATTATCGATATTGGAGATTAATCTGTTATTGGAAACGCTTGTTTATGGAAATGAAACAGATGATTTATACAAATACAGAGTGCTCATGGATTATGTTGATATGGGATATTATGATGAAATTACGAAAGCAAAGATATACCCTAAGATTGTTTATTATTATTTGAAGAAACAGATTTCATTTCAAAAGTATTGGAATGTGGAGTTACAGAAGGAAGATTTGAATCTATGTGAAAATGCGATTGAAAAATTAAGAAATGCGGGACGGACTTATTATCTGATTGAACTGTTGGAAATAAAACTTGAAATATCAGAGGCGATGCCGTATGGGACGGTTCCAGAAAATTTAGAGGAAAAAGAATTATTGTCTGTTATAAAAAATCTGTATACAGAATACAATGTCCCGGTATATATGCAGGATTGCACCTATTTGTATCAGCAGAAATGGATTTTTGCGTTGAGTGATGTGCTACGGATTCGCAGGGAAATGTTCGGCTTGACGCAGGAGCAGCTCTGTGAGGGAATCTGTTCTGTAAAATCACTTCGCAGAGCAGAAAAAGGACAGACGGATATGCAGAGGGAAACACTCAAAAAAATATTAAACAGATTGAGATTATCTGGACAAATGCAGTGGTCAAGACTTATTACAAGTGATCGCAAAGTTATAAGGACGGAAGAAAAATTGGGGGATTATATCAATGATCAGGATTTTGCCACGGCATATCAACAATTGGGAAATTTAAAATTGCAGGTTTCGCTTGATATTCCTCAAAATAAACAATATTTTTTAGAAAAACAGGCATTACTGGAATTTGAACAGGGAAAAGTAAAGAGAGAAGAGTTTGTAAAAATGGAGAAGGAGGCTCTGGAATGTACCTTGCGTGTGGAAAATCTTTTGCAACAAAAGAGAGTGTATCTTACAGAGCAGGAAATAAGCTGTATCCGTAATAGTTGGAAAGGGATGGAGAAAAAAGAAAAAGAGGAATCTATCAAATTTTTGCTCGAATTTTATGAAAAATATATTTTGAAGAATGGGTTTTCAGAGGCGATTTCGATGTACGAATTTGTTACCGAGAGTGCTGTAAATGAACTTGGAAACATGGGCGAGCACGAATGGGCAGAAGAGATAGACAGAAGAGCAATCAGAGCGAGTTTGCAGTGCAGAAGAGTGTGGGATGTTCATTATAAACTATACGATATATTGTGGAATGAAAATGAAATTATGAAAAAAAGCGGAAAAAGAGTCAGTAATGATGAAATGAATACAGAGTTAAAACGTTGTATTATGATCAGTCATTATGTAAAGCGTTATTTCTATGAAAATGTATACAAAGAAAAAATTAGCTAATAATTATTTTTTCCGCTTACAGGAATGTCATTAAAAGGAGCAATGGATCCTATATGGTGTATCGATGGAATTTCAGTGTGGAAATATGGAATTTTTACCTGGATAAAGCAAATAATTGTTAAAGTGATAAATAATTTTGAAATAAATTTTTTCATATGTGATAACCTCCATGCATTATATATTTTTATTTTGTCACAGTTAGGTTGTATATTACAAGGGACAGAATTGTCCATAAATTTTTGGACAATTCTGTCCCTTGATTGGAAAGCAATAATATATTAAATTGAAGTTAAATAGAAATACGTATTTTATTTGAAATAATATTAAGATGGAGGAAGAAAATTATGCAAAAGAAAATAATAACCTTTTTATTGGTATTATGTTTGAGCATTGTAATGGTAACACCATGTATGGCGGCGGAAACGAGAGACAAGAGACAAGTGGCTAAAAATAATGATGTAATAGAAAATCAATTTACGGGAGTAGAAGAAATTCCAAAAGAAGTTAGAGACAGGGTAAAAGAGCTACAGGAATTTTATCCAAATGCAGAAATAGAAATTATATCGCCAGAAGACGAAACATTATCTACATATTCGACAAGCTCAAGTTGGGGAACTTCGAGAAAGTATAAGGGATATACAATAAAAGATTGGAATGTAAAAATAGATAATTCGTTTGATATGACACGTATTGCTAATGATGCTAATGCAACAGATTTTTGCGGAAATATGTTAGTGTATGCTGGTCAAACGCTTTTAGATACAATTATTCCGTTTTCAAGTGCTGGGATGACTGCTATACAATATTTTACTGGAACCAGTAATGTGGTGACTGCGAAGGACGGATATAAATTGAATGCGGCACCATCGTATATTACATATGAAAAATTTACGTATGTATTTATTGGCGATCAGTATTATTTAGGAGCAAAAAGCTATAAAACCAATTTAGTTAGTGTATCGTGGTATTTGGCTAAGGACAGCAATGCAAAGACAGGTGTTAAAAGTATAAACCGCACATATAACTCAGCAAATTATAATAGTCCAGACGCTAAAGCTGTAGTATATTATGGAAGTGGAGGCTATATTGATCCTGAAAACAAAATTAATATAGGTGGAAAGATATTTGTCTTAGATTAAGTATTTGCATGATGAATGTTATGGTAAATAATAAAAATCTTTCTAAATATGGAGAATATCATGGAAAAAGAACCAACGCTTATTGAACAAAAATTTGAAGATGCAGTGAAAAATTTTCGTCAGGAAATGGAAAAAGGAAAAGGAAAATTTTCTTTTTGTGGGGAAATAGAGAGAAGTGTTAGTGGAAAACGGGTGTTGGTTCAGGTATATGAGAGGTATTTTCTTTATCCAAATATTTGTGCTACGGCGACCTTCTTTTTTGAAGAATTAGAGGATGAAAAGACCACAATAACATATATTCTTTCAAGTTATGGATTTGGTGTGATGGGGATTGATTTTGGAGTCAGCAGTTCCATGAAGCGGGAAATAGAGAAAAGAATCAATGCAATACGTTTTATGTAAACTATAGATATTTTTCACGCTTAAACGATCGTTTTAACTTCCTGTAAAGCTGAAGATTCATTTGTTAGGAGAGCTTATGAAGAAAAAAATTTGTTTAGCTATTTTTATTGTTCTGTTTGTAGTCAGTATATTGGTAAATGTGAAATTATTATTTTTTTCACCAGCAGTTTCATTAAAAAATATTCCATTCGAGGGAGTAATCACAGAAGCTGATAGTGGGAAAATAGTAGTAAAGGGCGATGGAACGAATGCTTGCGGGCTTACAGAGAATTATCAAATTTATAATTCAGATCAGATAAAAATTGTTAATACTAATGATGAACCGATTCAGTTTACAGATTTGAAAAAAGGCACAAGAATTTCTATGAGATTATGGATAAAGGAAAAGACTTTATATAATGATATGGATAGGCTGGATATTGTTACATTGATTCAGTGCTGTGAATGAAAAGGAGATGCAAATGAAGAAAAACAAAAAAACAGCCGCACCGAGATTCATAAAAATCCCGGTGCGGCTGTTTTTTACATTTATAAAGAATAATTTGAAAGATCAGCCGACATATTTCTGTAATGTTTCCATAACAGCGCCAGGTTTTCTGGTCATTTCTGTGAAGTACTGGCAGGTAAGTTCTGCAAGTCCAACTTCGTAAAGATTTATACCAAAAATCTTAGCGTTGGAGAGGATATCTTTTAATTTTGCATCAGCGTCAAAAGAATCTCCGAGTTTAATATCTGCAACATAAGGACGGACCTCGTCTAACATTGGGTCTGGGCTTAAGGTAAATTCATTTCCGTTGTCATCAATTGCCATAAGGTAGCGAAGCCATCCTGCAAATACCAATGGAATTAATTTAATATCAGAAACATTCAGTTCAGTGGAAGCAGCGTAAGCTTTGATCGTCTCACCAAAACGGATTGCCAGTTTCTGGGAAGTATCGGTTGCGATACGCTGTGGTGTATCCGGCATAAATGGGTTTGGAACACGTACTTTCAGTACAGTGTCGATAAACTCTTTTGGATCAAGAATGCCAGGATTTACAACAACCGGAAGTCCTTCTTTGTATCCGATACCTTCTACTAATTTTACCAAAGTCTCATTTTTCATCTCTGCGGAAATGAGGTTATAATCTAATAAACATCCGAATACAGCAAGTGCTGTGTGAAGTGGATTTAAGCAGGTGCAGACTTTCATCTTCTCTACTTTATCTACTGTCTCGCGGGTTGTGAAGATAAGACCGCCTTTTTCTAACTCAGGACGTCCGTTCGGGAACTTGTCTTCGATGACAAGGTACTCTGTTTCCTCAGCGTTTACGAATGGAGCAACGTAAGTATTTTTGCTTGTGATAACCGGATCAAGACCTTCGATGTCATCTTTCTGCAATAATGCCTCGATGGAAGCGTCTGGTCTTGGTGTGATCTTATCGATCATAGTCCATGGGAAGGAAACTTTATTTTCGTCCTCTGTATAGGAAACGAATCCTTCTTCTACAACACCATTTTTTGCCCACTCTTTTGCAAAAGTAGTGATGGCGAGTTTTAACTTATCTCCGTTGTGGGAGCAGTTATCCATACTTACCATGGCGATCGGTTTCTTACCGGAAACGTAACGTGCGTAAACTAATGCAGCAACTTTACCAATGTAGCTCTCTGGTCTTTCCGGTCCGTTTTTCATATCTTCTGCAACGGCAGCCATGAAGTTTCCGTCCGGAGTATTTAAGTTATAACCCTTTTCTGTGATGGTGAAAGTACACATCTGAAGGGAATCTTTTGCAAAAATCTCTTTTAAACGGGAGAACTGCGTGTCATCGTGGGAATCTAAAGCGAGGGATTCCATGATACTTCCGGTAACGGATTTCTCAACGGTTCCGTTTGCTTTTAAAGTAACGAGAATGCTTAAATCGTCGTGTGGACGGTTCATTTTCTCGATGATCTCGTAGTCATATCCCTCTGCAACGGTCAATCCGCGGTCAAGAACACCTGCATTTAAAAGGTTCTGGACAACGTTGCACTGGAATGCACGGAAGATGTTGCCAACACCGAAGTGAACCCAGAATGGATTCTCTTTTGTATTCTTTTTTACTGTTTCATAATCAAAGGAAGGAAGGGCATAACCCTTAGCTTCCCATGCACTTTTATCTGCTAAACCTGCTCTATTTAACTGCATGTCTTGTCTCTCCTTTTTCAATTGCTTCCCATAAACCGTTTAAGTATGTTGCACCTAAAGCTCTGTCGTAAAGACCGTAACCCGGCATTGCAACTTCGCCCCAGATCATACGTCCGTGGTCCGGACGGATCGGTCCGTCAAATCCGATATCGTAAAGCGCTTTCATGATCTCGTACATATCAAATGTTCCGTCAGAAGAAAGATGTGCTGCCTCTTCGAAATCTGTCGGGCTGTTGAATTTTAAGTTGCGGACATGTGCAAAGTGGATACGTCCTTTTAAGGAACGGATCATATCCGGAAGATCGTTCTCAAGGTTTGTTCCGTAAGAACCGGAGCAGAAAGTAACACCGTTGTGTGGGTTATCTACCATTTCCATCATACGGAGAATGTTTTTCTTATTGATGATGATACGTGGAAGTCCGAATACGCTCCATGCAGGATCATCCGGGTGGATTGCCATGTTGATGTCATATTTGTCACATACAGGCATGATTCTCTCTAAGAAATATTTTAAATTTTCAAACAGTTTTTCATCATCGATGTCTTTGTACATTGCAAAAAGATCTTTGATTTTAGCCATACGTTCTGGCTCCCAGCCCGGCATAACAGTTCCGTTCATATCGCCGGAGATAGAAGCGAACATATCTTCCGGATTGATGGCATCTACAGCTTCCTGTGTGTAAGCTAAAACTGTGGAACCGTCCGGTCTTCTACGTGCAAGCTCTGTACGTGTCCAGTCGAATACAGGCATGAAGTTGTAGCATACAAGATGGATATCTTCTTTTCCAAGGTTCTCTAAAGTCTCGATGTAGTTATCGATGTATTTGTCACGGTCAGCAGAACCTGTCTTGATCGCATCATGGACATTTACGCTCTCGATACCTGCTACATGAAGTCCTGCAGCAGCAACTTCTGCTTTCATTTCCTGAATGCGTTCTCTGCTCCATACATCTCCAGGTGCGGTATCATATAAAGTTGTGATAACGCCTGTTACGCCTGGAATCTGGCGAATCTGCTCTAATGTTACAGTGTCGAATTTGGAACCATACCATCTTAATGTCATTTCCATAGTTTCTTGTTTCCTTTCTTAGAAAAAATTGTGAAGCTGCCGTGTAGCAGCAGGTTTTTGTTTTGATAAGCTTATTATATCCAAAAGAGGAAAAAAGAAAATTGACAGAGTTGTTGTTCGCATTGCAAAAGTTGCGGTTGAATGATAAAATGAGTGCAAGCGAGAAGAACACATGCATGTGTTCGGCGAGCGACGAATGTTGATCATGTGCTGGTTTTGCACATGATATAATGTATGCAGGTAGTGAAAAGTGCAGACACATAAGAAACAGCAGCAGGCTGTTTACAGGCAGGAAAGGAAACACACATGGCAAAAAATCTTCAGACCAAGTTTTCCACGAGACAATACATGCTGTCCCGGGATTTTGAAATCTACTATTATAATGAGCCGGCATCTGAAAAGGTTTCCATACATTCGCATGATTACTATGAGTTTTACTTTTTTCTTGAGGGGGATGTCTCCATCTGGATCGAGGGGGAGCAGTATCCTTTAAAATATGGGGATATGGTGCTCATACCGCCGGGGATAAAGCACATGGCGGTGGTGCATGGAAATGAGATCCCTTACCGGAGATTTGTATTCTGGATCAGTGTGGAATATTGCAACCAGCTGATGGAAGTTTCTTCCTCTTACGGATATCTGATGCAGAATGTTCTGGTGAAGAAAAAATATATTTTTCACAATGACCTGATCACGTTTAATACGATCCAGTACCGGATTTTCCAGTTGATCGAGGAGATTAAGTCGGAGCGTTTTGGAAAAGAGGCAAAGGTTTCCCTCTGTGTGAATGATCTTGTTCTTCAGCTGAACCGTATTGTCTACGAACAGCAGAATCCAAAGAGCGAGAAAGAGGAACAGAATCTTTATCAGAACATTATTTATTATATTGATGACCATCTGGATGAGGAGCTGTCTTTAGAGCAGCTTGCAGGGCAGTTTTTTGTCAGTAAATACCACATTGCACATATTTTTAAAGAACAGATGGGATTGTCTGTGCACCAATATATATTGAAGAAACGGATGCAGGCATCCAAGGCGGCAATCCTTGGTGAGACGAGCATTACGGATGTTTACACAATGTTTGGGTTTAAGGATTACTCCAGTTTTTACCGGGCGTTTAAAAAGGAGTTCGGTGTGTCGCCGAAGGAATATAAAGAGGTACATGGAGTCGTGCAAAAAGGTTGATGGAAAGTAATAGAAACTACAAAATGGGTATGCTATAATGAAAACAGTTTAACCGTCATAGAAGGAGAAAAAGAATGCGAGTAGGAATGGGATATGATGTCCATAAATTAGTAGAAGGAAGGGATCTGATCCTTGGAGGCGTGAAGATTCCACATACGCTGGGGCTTTTGGGACATTCGGATGCAGATGTTTTGCTGCATGCGATCATGGATGCACTGCTTGGGGCGGCAGCACTCGGTGACATCGGAAAACATTTTCCGGATACAGACCCACAGTACAAAGGGATCTCGAGTATCAGATTGTTAGAGCATGTTGCAAAACTAATTGAGGAAAAAGGATATATTGTGGAGAACATCGACGCAACGATCATTGCTCAGAAACCGAAAATGCGTCCATACATCGAGGAGATGGAGAAGAATATTGCGGCAGCATTGCATATTGATGTAAGTCAGATCAATGTGAAAGCAACGACCGAGGAAGGACTTGGTTTCACAGGAGCAGAACAGGGAATCTCATCCCAGGCGATCTGTGCGCTGACAACCATTTATGAGAGCAGTGTGGCAGTGGCAGATTCCCAGGCGGGATGCGCAGGCTGCGCCGGATGCAGAAAGCAGTCATAAGAAAATTTCTTGACAAATCCGGGCGAACTGCATACACTATATTAGGAATAAAAAATGTTCCGGATAAATGAATAGCAAAGCGATGAACGGAAAGAGTAGGAATTTGGGCAGCGCAAAGAGAGAGACTGTCACCGGCTGAAAGCAGTCTTGCGAAAGAGAATTCACGAAGTGCCTCCGGGAGCTGATCAGGGGAAAAGAGGTCTGTGATGGCAGAACTTAAGTATTCTGGTTCGGGTTACACACGTTACGTGTCTTAAGGGAAAATCAATTGATTTTTATTAGAGTGGAACCGCGGATTATTTCGTCTCTTGGAGATGGGATAATCCGTTTTTATTATATAAAAAAGAAAAGGGGCAAGAAGTATGGGAATCATCCAGCATGTGAAGGAAGAGTTTCAAGTGATAAAAGAGCGTGACCCGGCGATCAAATCACCGATGGAAGTTTTGCTTTATCCAAGCTTTCGTGTTATGCTAAGTTATAGACGTGCACATAAACTGTATTTGAAAGGGCACTATTTCTGGGCAAGATTTCTTTCCCAGCGTGCGGCGAGAAAAACAGGGATCGAGATACATCCGGGTGCAACGATCGGAAAAGGATTTTTCATCGATCATGGAAGCGGTGTTATCATAGGAGAGACCGCGATCGTCGGTGATAACGTTACCTTATATCAGGGTGTGACGTTAGGTGGAACCGGAAAGGAGACCGGAAAGCGTCATCCAACGATCGGCGACAATGTCATGATCAGTGCCGGCGCAAAAATCATCGGTTCTTTTACGGTCGGGGAAAATTCCAAGATCGGAGCCGGAAGCGTGGTTTTGGAGGAAGTTCCACCAAACTGTACCGTCGTCGGTGTTCCGGGACGTGTGGTAAAACGCGACAACATAAAAATTCCACGAAGCGATATGGATCAGTGTCATCTGCCGGATCCGGTCAAAGAGGACATTACTCTTTTACAGAGAGAGAACGCCGAGCTTGTCAATCGTGTGCTTGATCTGGAACGCCAGTTGAAAGAGGTTGACCGGAAAGTCAGACAGGATTAATAATAGGAAGTGAAACGCTTTTTCAAAGTTAAAATAATATAGAAAGAAAATGGAGAACACAAATGGAAAATAATTTTAAATTTTACAATACGCTCACAAAAAAAATCGAGACCGTGATTCCTCATGAGGACGGCAAAATCGCAATGTACACCTGCGGACCTACGGTGTATCATTTTGCACATATCGGAAACCTGAGAAGTTATATCATGGAAGATGTTCTGGAAAAATCACTTCGTTATGTCGGATATGATGTAAAACGTGTTATGAACATTACAGATGTAGGACATCTGGCTTCCGATGCAGATACCGGAGAAGATAAAATGTTAAAGGGTGCAAAGCGTGAACATAAGACAGTTATGGAGATTGCAAAGTTCTACACAGACGCATTTTTTGAGGACTGCAAAAAATTAAACATCAAGACACCGGACGTTGTGGAACCTGCAACGAACTGCATTCCTGAATTTATAAAAATGATCGAGGGGCTGTTAGAAAAGGGTTACGCTTATCAGGCAGGCGGAAACGTTTACTTTGACACGTCCAAACTGGATAATTACTATGTTTTCTCCACACAGGCAGAACTCGAGACGTTGGTCGGTGTAAGGGATGATGTCGATGAGGATACCAATAAGAAAAACAAGACAGACTTCGTGCTCTGGTTCACCAAATCCAAATTTGAAGACCAGGCATTGAAATGGGATAGCCCATGGGGCGTCGGTTATCCGGGATGGCATATTGAGTGCTCCTGCATCGGTATCAAACATCTTGGCGAGTACATGGATATCCATTGCGGCGGTGTGGATAATATTTTCCCACATCACACCAATGAGATCGCACAGTCTGAGAGCTACCTCGGACACAAATGGTGCAATTACTGGTTCCATGTACAGCATTTGAATGACAAATCCGGTAAAATGAGTAAATCCAAAGGAGATTTCCTCACTGTTTCCTTATTACAGGAAAAAGGATACGACCCGATCGTATACCGGATGTTCTGCTTACAGTCTCATTACAGAAAACCGCTTGAGTTTTCTTATGAGATCATGGATAACACCAAAGCCGCTTACAACAAACTGGTAAAACGTGTTGCCGGACTGAAAAAAGAGGGCGAGACAGACCAGAACGTATTTGCAGAATACAAGGCAAAATTCGTGGATGCGATCTCGAACGATCTGAATACTTCCATGGCGATCACTGTATTATATGATCTGTTAAAAGCAGACACGAACGATATTACAAAATACGAGTTAATTAAGGATTTTGATAAAGTTCTTTCCCTGAATCTGGAAAATGCAAAGAGCACAGAGACAACCGAGGGTGTTGACGCTGAACTTGAGAGCTTTGTCCTTGCCAAAATCGAGGAGAGAAAAGAAGCAAAGAAAGCAAAAGATTTTGCAAAAGCAGATGCCATCCGTGATGAACTGCTTGCAAAAGGAATTGTCATCAAAGACACTCGCGAAGGTGTGGTATGGCATAAAGCGGAGTAAAGAGAGATGGAAAAAGGAATCGATTCTTATTTAAAAGAACAATTTGAAATCCCGGATGTCGACATCCGCACATATTCACCGTTGACACTGGCTTATATCGGAGATGGTATCTACGACCTTGTGATCCGGTCTCTGGTAGTAGCCAAAGGCAACACGAGAGCGAGTGAACTCCACAAGCGCACCAGCCAGATCGTAAAGGCACACACACAGGCGGAGATGATGGAGGTGCTGCTTCCGATCCTGACAGAGGAGGAGGCAGCCGTGTATAAGAGGGGGCGCAACGCCAAATCTTTTACCATGGCAAAAAATGCCACGATGTCGGATTACCGTAAGGCAACCGGATTTGAGGCGCTTATGGGATATCTGTATCTGAAAGACGAATTTGAGCGTCTGGTCGAGCTGGTGAAAACTGGCGTGGAAGAGATGAGACTAAAACTATAGTTATATCTTGCAAGCAGCGAAATGATTGAGTGATGAGATCACGATAAGAGAAAGGGAAAAAGAATTTCATGGGATATGAAGAACAGAAAATAGAAGGACGTAATGCGGTATTAGAGGCATTCCGTTCCGGAAAAACAATAGACAAACTGTTTGTCTTGGATGGATGTCAGGATGGACCGGTGCGGACAATTGTCAGAGAGGCAAGAAAACATGACACGATTATCAATTTTGTGGATAAAGAACGTTTAGACCAGTTATCCGAGACAAAAAAGCATCAGGGTGTCATTGCAGTTGCCGCAGCATATGAGTATGCGGAAGTGGAAGATATTTTAAAGAATGCAGAGGAAAAAGGGGAACCACCGTTTATTTTTATTCTGGATAATATTGAGGATCCGCATAATCTTGGTGCGATCATCCGTACCGCAAATCTGGCAGGAGCGCATGGAGTGATCATTCCAAAACGCCGGGCAGTGGGACTGACTGCAACGGTTGCAAAGACTTCAGCAGGTGCGATCAACTATACGCCTGTCGCAAAAGTGACAAATCTGACTGCAGCCATCAAGGAGCTGAAAGAAAAAGGCTTATGGTTTGTCTGCGCTGACATGGGCGGAACCGAGATGTACAAACTCGACTTAAAAGGACCTATTGGTCTTGTCATCGGAAACGAGGGTGAAGGTGTCAGCAAACTCGTAAAAGAGAACTGTGACTTTATCGCATCCATTCCGATGAAAGGGGACATTGATTCCTTAAATGCGTCAGTAGCAGCAGGTGTGCTGGCATATGAGATCGTGAGACAGCGTCTGCAGTAACTTCTGGATATGGAGCATCCGCAGAGCGTGGATGCGGTTTGGAACTATCGTACAGGGAGAGCAGGTATGGAAGAGTATAGAGACAATGGCCGGGGAAAAGTGCAGACGTCTTATGACAGGTTAAGTGATGAAGCACTTTTACGACAGCTTCGGGCTGGGGATGCCGCGATCATGGATTATGTGTTGGACAAGTACAAACCACTTGTGCGGAAAAAGGCGAATGCCATGTTTTTGATCGGGGGCGATACCGATGATCTTATCCAGGAGGGGATGATTGGCCTGTTTAAAGCAATCCGCGATTACCGGGAAGAGAGAGAAGCTTCGTTTTTTCACTTTGCAGAACTGTGCATCACAAGACAGATTTACAGTGCCATAGAGGCTTCCAACCGGAAAAAACATGCGCCGTTAAACTCCTATGTTTCTTTTTATTCGGAGGTGAGTGAAGAGGGACAGCCGCTGGCAGAGTATCTCGAATCGGAGCGTTCGGATAATCCAGAACAGCGCATGATCGATCAGGAAAACTTTGAACTGTTTCTGAAAAAAGTACGCCAGAGCCTGAGTAAAATGGAGTGTGAGGTGTTAGATGATTACCTGTCCGGGTTAAATTACCAGCAGATTGCAGAAAAAATGAAGAAATCCCCGAAAGCGATCGACAATGCACTGCAGCGCATCAAAGCAAAAATCAGGGTATTTCAGAATGATACATTGCCTTCGTGAGAAAGTATTTCAGGGCATAATTTCAAAATAGAGACAGAATATGTACAATATGCACAAAAATAGAAGTGAATTTTTGTAACATTTGTGAACACTTATGTGAGAGAGTATGATATTATAATTCTCGTAAAACCCCCCAATACATTATATATAGTTTTTGCTATACCCCATAGTAAAAATACCTTCTCCTAAAAGAACAGCCGATCGACAGGCTGTTCTTTTTTTGCGCGAAAAGAAAATCTGATATTGTGTGATCCAGTCAATAAATGTTTATGAGAAAATGTTTATGAGAAAATCATAAATTATCTGGTTGACAAATAGAGTATGATTTGTTAGAATACCACTTGTCGATTGCGTAAGCAGTTGAAGAGTGCTGATATGGCTCAGTCGGTAGAGCGTCGCCTTGGTAAGGCGGAGGTCACGGGTTCGATTCCCGTTATCAGCTTAGGGTAGGAATCCCGGTAATTTCAAGGAAACTTGATTTTGCCGGGATTTTTTGTTGTTCCCAAAATAATTCTTTAGAAATTCTTTCGTTTTTTATATAATGGTTTTTTAGATAGATATATTACAGTGAGACATATCAGATAAGGAGTCAGAAGTCAGATGGAACAGTTGAACAACAATGAGTACAATATTTTAGTCGTGGAGGATGACAAAGAGATTCGTGATGGGATTGAGATTTTCTTAAAAAGCCAGGGATACCATGTATATAAGGCAGCCGATGGTGTTGAGGGACTGGAAGTGATCGAGCGGGAAACCATTCATCTTGCAATTGTGGATATCATGATGCCGCGGATGGATGGCGTGACCATGACGATCAAATTGAGAGAACATCATGAGTTCCCGGTCATCATGCTTTCTGCAAAATCAGAGGAGACAGACAAAGTGATCGGCTTAAATATTGGTGCGGATGATTACGTGACAAAACCGTTTACGCCGTTAGAACTCATGGCAAGGGTAAATTCCCAACTGCGCCGCTACACCCGGTTTATGGGAATGGCACAGAAAAAAGAGGAAGAGGGAAGAAACTACATCATCGGCGGACTTGAATTAAACGAGGATACCATCGAGTTTTCCGTGGATGGAAATCCGGTGAAACTGACTCCGATTGAATTTAAAATTCTGGCACTTCTGATGAAAAATCCGGGCAGAGTTTTTTCGGCAGAGGAAATCTACGAGCGTGTCTGGAACGAAAAGGCAATTAACACGGACACAATCATGGTGCACGTGAGAAACATTCGGGATAAAATCGAGATCAACCCGAGAGAACCAAAATATTTAAAGGTGGTGTGGGGCGTTGGATACAAAATTGAAAAACAGCCGTAACGTTAGGATAGGAATTATTATCATTGGATTATTACTTGCAGTTGGTGTGAATGTAAGCCTTTTTCCGTGGATGATAAGGAATGCAGAACAGAAGTCAGCACAATTGTTTTCCTCCAGTGAAAATGTAAATACGGAGTATATTGATACACTTTATCAGGGGGCTTATGTCCTGTATACCGAGATTAAGAACGAGCCGTCAGAAAACCGTACGGAGCCTTTTGTCGGAGAGGGAAGCGGTTATGATGATTACGATTATATTTCAGAGTGGAGCAGTTCCTTTGAGGGCGTCCGATCTGAGACGGATTATTATGCGACGGATGGAACGAAAAAAGAAGTGAATACGAATGCGCCGTTGTATGAAGTTTTGGAACCGGATTTCAGAATTGACGATGACAAAGAACAGTGGAACTCTTATGAGAGCGTTTTTGTCCTGGACTTTGACGAAGATGGAAACTTGTCCGTCGATGTCAAAAAGGATGGAACAGTTTCTGCGGATACACTCATCAAAAGTCTTTTACAGGCAGACCGATACAATGAAATACGCACATATGCGGTGGACAATGATACGACCTTTGTCCCGGTGAAAAATTTTCAGGTAGTATACGGTATTCCAAAAGACAGTACGAACCTTGCCTATGCAGATTATTACACCAGTGATTATTATCTGGTTGCATCCGGCGGGGGAGATGCAGCGTATTTTATTACACTTCTGGTAATTGCGGCATTTGCATGCTTTATGTGCAGCAGAAGAGTATGGAAAAATGAAAAAATGCCGGATTATCTTCCAAAATGGCGTTATATGGAAGCGGGGATCTTCGGACTTATGATGTCGTTTGCAATGTGTGATATTTATATTGACACTGTCTGCGATTTCCCATATACAGGAAAGGCAGGCTACGCGAATGTGAATGTGTGGAACGTCCTGAAAACGGGAGGAATCCTCTGGCTTCTTTTTGCAGTTGCATTTGTGTCGACGGTCTGCATTTATCCGGTATTTTCCGTTGGATTGAAGGAATACATCCGGCAATATAGTTTTATTTATCAGATTTTTCCATGGATCCGAAAGAAATGGGATCAGTTTACAGACGAGGTCAACCATATTGATTTCAGTGATAAGACAACCAAAACAATCCTGAAAATCGTGGTGATCAATTTCCTTGTTTTAGCAGTGCTGATGTGCATGTGGATGTTTGGAATCGCAGGCCTTATCATCTACTCATTCGTGCTTTTTTATCTGATGAAAAAGTATTACGACAGAATCAAAAAAGATTATGATGTCTTGATGAGAGGTGTGCAGCGTATTGCAGAGGGTGATCTTGATACGATGATCACAGAGGATATCGGAGTGTTCGAACCATTCAAAGAACAGCTCACACAGATCCGCACCGGATTTAAAAAAGCGGTGGATGAAGAAGTGAAAAGCCAGCGCATGAAAACAGAGCTGATCACAAATGTGTCTCATGATCTGAAAACACCGCTCACTGCAATAACTACATATGTAGAGTTATTGAAAAAAGAAGATATCACAGAAGAGGAACGCAAATCTTATATTGAGACACTGGAGAAAAAATCACTGCGGTTGAAAGTGCTGATCGAGGATCTTTTTGAAGTGAGCAAAGCGACGACCAATAATATTACATTAAATCTGATGGATGTTGATGTGGTCAATCTGATGAAACAGGTCAGCGTGGAACACGCAGATAAATTTGAACAGATGGGGCTGCAATTACGATGGAATGTCCCGGAAGAAAAAATCATTCTGAAACTGGATAATCAGAAAACCTATCGTATTTTTGAAAATTTATTTGTGAACATACAGAAATATGCAATGCCAAACAGCCGTGTTTACATTGATGTAGAGAAGCCGGAGGGGAATGTGACCATCACCATGCGCAACATGTCCGCCGTGGAGCTGAACGTGAGAGGGGATGAGCTGACGGAGCGTTTTGTGCGCGGCGATGCTTCCCGCAACACGGAGGGCTCCGGTCTTGGCCTTGCAATTGCAAGGAGTTTTACTGAGGCGCAGAAGGGAAGCCTGCATATCTCCGTGGATGGCGATCTCTTTAAAGTGGTCATCCTGTGGAAGTTGTCATAACGGAAGTAAATGTGCTATACTTGTTTTTGCTGGGAAGTCCATGATGCGTTACATGTGGATTTCAAAGGAAAAAGAACAATGGAGGTAATTCATAATGGAAACAATGGACGATTTCAAAGACGAGTTAGAGGCATCTTTCCGCCAGATCAGAGAGGGCGACATTATCACAGGAACTGTCATTGCAGTGAGTGAGGAAGAGATCACTCTGGATTTAAAATATTATGCACAAGGAATTATTAAGGTAGAGGACTTCAGCAATGATCCGGATTTTGCAGTGTTAGAGCAGATCCATGCCGGGGATGAGATCGAGGCAACTGTGGTAAAGACAGATGACGGACAGGGTAATATCCTGCTGTCCAGAAAAGAGGCAAACGATGTTCTTGCATGGGAGAAACTGCAGCAGATGATGGAAGATGGAACGGTTGTAAAAGTCCGCATCAAAGAGAGTGTTCCAAGTGGTGTGGTTGCATTTTTAGAAGGCATCCGTGCATTTATCCCGGCATCCCAGCTGGCACTCGATTATGTCGAGAATACAGAGGAATGGATCGGAAAAGAAGTAGAAGCAAAAGTCATCACCGTTGATCCGGAGAAGGAAAAACTGGTATTATCTGCAAGGCAGGTGGCAAAAGAGGCAGCAATCGAGGAACGTAACCACAAGATTTCCATGATCGTGCCGGGAACTGTAATGGAGGGAACGGTGGAGTCCTTAATGCCATATGGTGCCTTTATCAATCTTGGCAATGGGTTAAGCGGACTGGTGCACATCTCACAGATCTGCGAAAGACGTATCAAAAAGCCGTCAGAAGTGTTAAAAGAGGGACAGAAAGTCAAAGCAAAGGTGTTGAATACTAATGACAACAAGATCAGTCTTTCCATGAAAGCACTGGAAGAGGAGATGGTTGACACAGAACCGGCAGAAGATCTCGAGCAGTATACATCAAAGGAAAGCTTTGGCTCAAGCCTTGGTTCACTTCTTGCAGGAATCAAGCTGGATTAATCAGAAGATAAAGATTTTATCATGAAAATGAAACTACCGGATGCAGACAGGTTTATGTGTACATCCGGTAGTTTTTATGTAACAGGAAATTTACTTTGTTATTTGCAGCTTTCACGTTTTGCCATGTAATATGGCAGGGACATTTTCAGAGGGAGCGTGTGACCGTTTCTTATGCGGTCAATCAGGATCTTGGCTGTCATCTTTCCCATTTCTTCGATCGGAATATGCATAGTTGTAAGCATTGGCGATACATATTGTGCAATTTCAATGTCATCCATACTGATGACGGAGATATCGTCAGGTATGCGATAACCACATTCGTGGATTGCACGGATCGCACCGATCGCTGTGATGTCATTCATGCAGAAAAAAGCAGTTACGTCGGAAGAACGTTCCAGAATGCGTTTGGCTCCCTGATAACCGGCTTCGGAAGAGCCGGAAACATTAGTTACAATATTTTTGTTAAAATTAATATGATTTTTTTTTAAAGTATTACAATAAGCTTCATACCGGATTTCATTTTTCGTCTCTCCGATATATCCGATCTGTGTGTGCCCCTGTGAGATCAGGTGGCTCACGGCATCAGATGCAACGGCATTTCCATCACAGATGACCTGATCGTACTCGGCATCTAAAGGATTTAAACCAACGTAAATGATCTTATGGAAATGTTTTTTCATAAATTTGAGCGTTTCTTTGTCACAACGTCCAAGAATGGCAGCACCGTCCACTTCATTATTTATAATCTGGTTTTGAGTGGCCGGATTATGAATGTCAAAAGTAGAAAAAGAATACTTTACGATATAACCTTCTTTTAATGCCTCCTGTTCAATACTTCTTGTCAGAGTTGAAAAAAAAGCATCATTTTGTGCATCCTGTGCTCTTGCATAGACACAGGCGATGGAATGATGAGGTACATTTTCCCTGTTTTTTTGCTTCAATGCCTGGGCGGAAGTGTTAGGTACATATCCACCGGCTCGTGCAATACTCCATATTTTATCCTGCATTTCTTTGCTGGCGGCGTTTGAGGAATTCCCATTGATAATACGGGAGACAGTAGAGATGGAAACACCGGCCTCTTTTGCAATATCCTTTAATGTCATTGAAATACCCCCTCCTAAAGGTCATTTTCATCTTTGCGTATAGTTTAACACAAATAGATAAAAATTTGCGTAAAACTTTACACAAACGTTTGCCAAAATAAATGGCGAAGAGAATGGTAAGTGTGGTACAATAAATTTAAATGAGATTTGAAATGTTTAGGAGGACAAGATGAAAAAACAGATGACAGTACGAAAAACAGTTTTGGCAGCATTATTTCTTGCAATTGGACTGATTCTTCCATTTATTACCATGCAGATCCCGGCAATCGGAAAGATGCTTTGTCCGATGCACATTCCGGTATTACTGTGTGGATATATTCTCGGAGGACCGTATGGCCTGATCGTTGGATTTATTACACCGTTACTTAGAAGTGTGACATTTGGAATGCCTGTCATGCTCCCGAATGCTATATGCATGGCATTTGAACTTGCAACCTATGGATTAGTCAGCGGAATTCTTTCCGGTAAGATGAAAAAGGATATGAGATCACTATATATCTCTTTGATCATTTCCATGCTCGCAGGAAGACTGGTATGGGGACTTGTATCAGCAATTGTTTATGCATTAATGGGAAGCGGATTTACATGGAAATTATTCTTTATGGGTGGATTTGTGAATGCAATCCCTGGAATTGTGATACAGCTTATCTTAATACCTGTTCTTGTAAATCGTTTATATGCAGCGGGAGTTGTAAAGCCTGCTTATGAAGGAAAATAATGATCTGTTTTTCTGATAGAAGACAGAAAACACAGGGAAAGATCGGAGAAATACATGGAACTGAAGACACAATGCAGAGAACGATTCAAACCGGCAGTGGATGCGATTAATGAAATTATTAAACAGGAAGACAATACAGACAGACCAATTCTTGTGGCGATTGACGGGAGATGTGGAAGTGGTAAGACAACTCTGGGAGAATATTTAAAGGGGCAGCTTGATTGTAATCTGTTTCATATGGATGACTTCTTTTTACGCATGGAACAGCGTACACCGGACAGAATGAAAGAAACCGGTGGGAATGTAGACTATGAAAGATTTTATGAAACTGTGCTTATACCGGTTCAAAAGAAGGAATCTGTGTGCTATCAGCCCTTTTCCTGCAAAGAGTGGAGACTATTAGATGCTTATGAGATTCCTTATAAAAGGATTAATATTATCGAGGGCTCTTATAGCTTACATCCGTATTTTGGAAAGCCATATCAGCTGAAGATTTTTATGAATATTGCATCGGATGTGCAGCTTGCAAATATCAGAAAGCGTAATGGGGAAGAGAAAGCAAAAGAGTTTCAGGAAAAATGGATTCCGAAGGAAGAAGCATATTTTGAAAAATTTCATGTGCAGGATGACACACTTGAGATTATGTGGAATTTAAAGGTATTATAAAAGAGATGTTCAAAGAAAAACAGAGTCAGATCGACATGCGCATATGTCTGTCTGGCTCTGCTTTTTTATGTAATGGATTCAGGTGGCTAAGCCTCTAAAGTGATTTTTAAATGGTAAGTTTTTTCAGCTTCAGGCATTAATGAGAGAATACCACGTTTTTCTGAGAAAATATCACTGTCCTGATGGAAAATCGCAGAACCATTCCATGGTTCCAGACAAAGGAATGGAGCATTGCCGCCAGCAGGAGTCCAGAAAGCGATAGATTCAAAATCAGGATAGTCCATTGTTACACCTTTTCCAGTATGAGTGTTAAGGAAGGAAACACGATGGGAATTGGTGTGTTCAAAGAAAACAGCATCACTGTCAAACATTGCAACAGTAAGTGGTAATGTGTTGCCCTCTGCTTTTTGTACAACCTTTTTCTCTGTGTTGAATTCCATATTTTCAAGATCATATTCATAAGATACGAAATCTTCTGCTTTTTCAAAGACGAGTTCACAGTCGGCAAGTGTTTCACCGGAAGATACCGGAAGCATAAATCCAGGATGTGCGCCGATATGATAAAACATTTCTTCTGTGTCATGGTTTACAACACGGTATTCCATAGATAACTCATTGTCGGATAAATGATAGGTGAGAGACAATTCGAACTGATAAGGATAACTTTTTAAAGTTTCTTCATTTGCGTGTAACAAGAAAGTGACCGTATCATCGGATAAATCCTTCACCTCGAATTCTGTATCTTTACAGAAGCCATGCTTTACGAGAGGATAAACCTGCCCTTTCATGGTTGTTTCACCATTTCTTAAATTTCCGATCGTTGGAAAGAGAAGTGGTGAAGAACGCATCCAGAAAGCAGGATCTGAATTCCAGACATATTCTTTTCCGGAAGGATCCTTGAAAGATTTCAATTCGGCTCCCATCGTATTGACAGCAACCTCGTAACCGTTTGAATGTAATGTGATCAGCATAATAAAAGCCCCCTTTTACAAATTGGTATTGTTTTTTGAAAAATACTTGCTTTTTCTATTATAACACACGAATCTGCGTAAAGAGAATAGGTTTAGACAAACGTTTGCAAAGCTATGACAATTGAATTTTTGCAGGAAATATGTTAGCTTAGTTATAGTAGTGAATAAGAGGGAAAAGTATTAAGGTGGATTATGAAAGAAAAAAAAGTTACAATTCGGGAAGTGGCGGAACTGGCAGGAGTATCGATCAGTTCTGTATCAAGATATCTGGCGGATCCAAAAAGTATCCAGCCGCTTGCAGCGTACAACATTAAAAATGCCATCAATGAACTGCAGTATGAACCGAACATGTTTGCAAGAAATTTAAAAAGAGGACAGACACAGATCGTCGGTCTTATTGTTCCGCATATGGAATATTTTTTCGGAAAAATATGTCATGTGGTAAGTGACTATTTTTTTGAAAGAAAATATATTACTTATATCTGTGAAAGTGACAGTGAGCGGGAAAAAGAGCTGTTCTATGTCCAGGAGCTTCTGAACCAGAGAGCCGCAGGAATCATAATTGCACCGAGTGGGCAGAATACACCATATCTGCAGGGCGTAACAAAGAATTATAAAAATATGATCGCAATCGACAGACAGGAGGATATTGGCTGTGATATGGTTTTGGAAAATCACAGGGACAATGCATATCATCTTATCTCATGGCTTCTGAAAAATAAGCCATGCAGCCGTATCATGATGCTCTTTGGCTGGAGCGACAGTTTTAATACACGTATGTGTCTTGCCGGGGCAAATCAGGCACTGGAAGAGGCCGGGCGTGATGGAAGCCGCGTGATCAAAATATTTACTGCGAGAAAGATCGAAGTGGTAATGGATGCTTTAAAACAGTTAAACAGTGTGCTCGAGGATGGAGAGAGACCGGTCATCATCGGGTTTGGAACGGACATTGTAGAGTATATTGCCATGGGAATCCATCAGTTGTATCCGGAGTGGATCGGAAACGTGGATATCGCAGGGTTTGCAATGGGTGGAACGAAGGAAAAACTTGGAATGGACTGTTCGCTTGTTGTTAAGAATCCGGAAACAGTCGCAATTTGTGCGGCAGAGCTTTTGAGCCAGAAGATCATGGGAGAGAAAGAAGAAAAAGAACCTAGGAAATATGATGTGAAAGTAAAATATGAATTTTAAAGAGTGGATATCAAAAGGTTGAAAAGACAGTGCCAGTAAAATGAGAACATGTTTTGGTACTGTCTTTCATTTTACATATTAAGTGAAAACGGTTTCAACAAAATGTAAAAATGATAAATAGTAAAAATATACAAAAACGACTGTAATATAATGTGAAAAAGTACTGATTTTACTATAAAAACAAAAGAAAACATTGACTATAATGTGCAGAAGTGTTAATTTCTAGGTACAGAGGCAACTGAAAACATTTTCAAAAAAGGAGGAAAAGTGATGAAGAAAAAGGTATTGGCACTTATTATGGCGGGAACAATGGCTCTTTCTATGGCAGCATGTGGAAACACACAGAGCCAGGATACACCAAAGGAGCCTGAGAAGCAGGAAACAGTTCAGACAGAAGGTACAGAAGCAGGGGGAGCAACAGACATATCTGGAATTACAGCAGATTCTTTTAAACCTTCCAAGGACTTTAATGTACGTGTTCCATTTGCAGCAGGTGGTTCTGCAGATACGATCGCAAGAATTATCGGACAGGGATTACAGGAGACTTATGGTAAATCAGTTATTGTCAACAATCTGACAGGTGCGAACGGGGCAATCGCAGCAGCAGATCTTGACAGTGCAAAATCCGATGCAACAGAATTAATGGTCGGCGGTATTGCAATGTTCACACTGGCACCATTATTCAACAAAGATATTAATCTTAACATTGATGACTATCAGTTTGTAAGCGGACTTGTACTGGAAGATTTGATCTTATATGTGAACCCTTCAAACAGCGGAATTGAAGACTGGGATGGTCTTGTAGAATATGCAGCTGATAACCGTATCGTATTTGGAAGTAACGCACCTGGCGGAGCAACTCATCTTCTTGCAACTATGTTATTTGGTGAAGCAGGGTTAGATGCAGAGGCAGTTACATCTGACGGAAGTGGAAAAGATTTACTTGCAGTAGCAAGCGGCAACGTTGTATGTGCAGTTGCACCGGCATCAGTAGGTGCCCAGTATGTAGAAGATGGAAGCCTTGTCCCAATCGCAGTGTTCTCAGAAGAAAACTATACAGGGTATGAAGGATATGATGTTCCTACAGTTCAGTCCCTGGGATATGATATCGTATTCCATACATGTAATTTTATCATGACAAAAGCAGACGTTGCACCGGAAGATGTTGCAGCAATCCATCAGGCAATCTTAGACTACAGTGAGACAGAAGAATTTAAGGATCTTGCTAAAAATGCAAATTACATACCATATCTTGAGGATGGAGAGACAGTAAAACAGATTATTCTGGATGCATCTGATTTATGTAAGGAAGCTTACGATAAATATTACGCACAGTAAAAAGACGATCCGTGCTGCCTTTTGACAGCGCGGATTATTTTTTGAAAGAAGGAATGAAATATGGAGATAAAGTATAAATCTAATTTGGCGGCAGGAATTGTTAGTATTATTCTCGGAGTTATATGCATAATTCTTGTGCCGCTTCAGATCGCAGAAGATTATTCAGCAACTTATGGTATCACATCAAGAACGATTCCTTGTGCAATCGGCGTTTTATGGATTGTATGTGGTGTGGTTTTATTGATCCAGAGCTTGATATTAAAAAAAGACACAGTGAAAACACTGATCGTAGGAAAAGAATTAAAAGCATTAGCATATATGGCCATGCTGCTTATTTATTCAATTCTGTTCAAAAGAAGTTTCCTGATTTCTACGATTTTACTTGGTGTGGCAACACTGGCAATGACAGGAACTAAGAAAAAACTGTATTATGTGATCGTAATTGCAATGGTTGTAGTGTTATACCTTCTTTTTGCAAAAGTATTGCATATTCAATTGCCATAGTAACAGGAGGAGTTTATGGGACAGGTTATATCAGAGGCATTGATGAATCTTTTATCAGTGCAGAATTTAATATTTGTTAATGTTGGTATTTTTATTGGAATTATTTTCGGTGCGATTCCGGGAATGAATGGAAACCTTGCAATCACAGTATTACTTCCATTTACATTCCAGATGGATACAGTACCGGCACTGTTAATGCTTACGGCTATTTTCTTTGGTGCCAACTTTGGTGGTTCTATCAGTTCAATTCTGATCAATACACCTGGTACGAATGCAGCGGCAGCAACACTGATCGATGGTTATCCGATGTGCAGGAATGGACAGCCGAGAAGAGCATTAGATATGGCACTTGTGGCATCAACATTTGGTGGTCTGGTCAGTGCATTCTGCCTTCTGTTTTTTGCACCGCAGATCAGTAAGGTTGCTATGAAGTTCAGTTCTCCGGAGTATTTTGCACTTGCAATTTTTGGACTTTCTGTTATTGCATCTGTAAGTGGAAAGAGTCTTGTAAAGGGTCTTATCAGTGGTGGACTTGGAATTTTATTGGCAACAGTTGGTATTGATTCTGTCAGTGGTGTTACAAGATTTACATTTGGAAATATCAGATTATATAACGGAATCAAGATGCTTGCAGTTTTACTTGGAGTATACGCGATTGCACAGATGATCGGACGTATTAATAAAACAGAAGCAGCTGTTGTATCAAATTTAAAAGCGGCAGATAAAGATGACCATATTACAAAGGAAGATGTGAAAAAAACATTGCCAATCATGACAAAATCTTCCCTGATCGGAGCATTCATCGGAGCAGTTCCTGGTACCGGCGGAGCAATCGCATCATTTATTGCCTACAATGAAGCAAAGAGAAAAGCCAAACCAGGAGAGAAGTTTGGAGAAGGTGAGATCAAAGGTATTGCAGCACCTGAATCAGCAAATAATGGTGCTACAGCCGCAACTTTAATTCCATTACTTACACTTGGTATTCCGGGAGACGTTGTAGCGGCAACCTTATTAGGTGCATTTACGATGCATGGACTTGTTGTAGGACCGAAGCTTTTTGAGACATCCGGACCAATTGTGTATGCAGTTCTGATTGGATGTGTGATCGCACAGCTTATTATGTTCTTCCAGGGGAAATATTTACTGGGACTTTTTGTTAAGATCACACATATCCCACAGGAATTATTGACAGCATTATTAGTCGTGATCTGTTGTGCAGGAGCATTCGCAATCGGAAGCTCTGAAATGGATGTTTATGTGATGCTGCTGTTTGGAGTTATTGCATACTTTATGCAGAAACTGGACTTCCCATCCGTACCGATCGTTCTTGGAATGGTACTTGGACCGATCGCAGAGTCCAATCTGCGCAATGCACTGGTAATGTCAAACGGTTCCTGGACAATTTTTGTAAAAAGACCTATCTGTCTTGCATTTATTATCTTAACATTTGTGCTCATCGTTCTTTTGAAAAAAGGGGATGCAAAGCAGAGAAAAGCTACAGACAAATATATGAAAGGCGAACAGGAAGAATAGAATGAAAAAATTATGGACAGATTTACACAGCAATATCCATCATAATCAGATGGATGAACTGGATAAATGGACAGAACATGCAAAAGAAGTATTAGATTTCTGGCCGATCGCATATTATCCGTTTCAGATGATCAAAACAGAGTCCGGAGCAGGGCTCGAAGATTTATGTCCGGAAGAAGAGATTAAGAAAGACTGGGAGATTGTCCGCGGAAAAGTAAAAGAAGAAAATGCAAACGGATATCCGATGTTTATGGGATATGAGTGGCAGGGCTGTGGCTTTGATGGTGATCACAACGTATTTTTCCTCGACAATGAACAGGATATGAAACATCCGATGCGTTATCAGGAATTAAGAGATGATTATAAAGATACAGAAGCGATCGGAATCCCACACCATGTAGCATATCAGCTTGGAAGCCGTGGAAAGAACTGGGCAACACATGATGAGAATTTTTCCCCGTTTGCGGAAATTTATTCCAGTCATGGATGCAGTGAAAACGATACAGGCGGAATGGATATGGAACGTCATCTGCATATGGGACCAAGAACCGGTGAAACCTGCTATGAAAGAGGTTTGGAGGCTGGTCTTCATGTTGGATGTATTGCATCCGGTGACAACCATAATGTTCCTGCAGCATGTGACCATGGAACGATGTGCGTGCTTGCAGAGGATGCTTCCAAAGCGGCAATCTGGGCAGGCATGAAAGCAAGACATGTATATGGTGTGAGCAGAAGCAGAATGGAGATTGATTTTACAGCTGATGATAAAATGATGGGTGACGTGATCGCTCCCGGAAAACATAATATGAAGATCTCTATCTGTGCAGCGGATGCGATTGACAGGGTAGAATTATTAAAGAACAATGTCCTCGAAGAAATGATCGTTCATTCCGGAAGCTGGGAAAATAAGAAATTTGCAGATGATGAAGTGATCCGTGTGAAATTTACGGTAGAGTTCGGATGGGGACCGAACCCAAGATTTTATAAAGATATGCTTGTAAAAGAATGGGATGGTTCTTTGAATGTGGAAGGAAAGCTTTTATCCATTGATAAAGAATGGAACAGTTATGGACAGAAACTTTACGATGTGACGGATGACAGCTGCAAATTCCATATGACAACTTATATGTCAACAACAACCGGACATTGGATGGGACCAAGTACTGTAGTAAAAGAAGGATTTGTTTTTGAAGTAGAAGGAACACCAGACAGCGATGTCTGCCTGAAAGTGGATAATTATGAATATCACTTCACAATCCGTGAACTGATGAAGACTTCACGTATCAAAGCTCAGTATCAGGAAAGCATCGATCTTGCAAACAGAGTTTATGGCAAAGTCGATCACTACAGAGATGATTTTTACTGGCATAATGCATATAAGACAAGAATCCGCCAGGCTGTTCCACAGGATGCTTATGTCTTGAATTATGAGAAAGAAATCGACATGGAAGCCGGAGCGAATTACAGACTCAGAGTATGGCTGAAAAATGGCGATGTGGCCTGGGTATCACCAATTTTTGTAGAGAAATAAAAAGTAAATATAAAATCATATAAAAGGATTTGTTCCGTAAGGCAGCGTTGTTTTAGATTGGAAAGAATGGGGGAATAAGATGAACGTTTTATATTTGAATACACATGATATCGGAAGGTATTTACAGACCTATGGATATCCGGTACATACACCGAATCTTCTGAGATTATCGAGAGAGGGAATGGCATTTACACAGATGTACTGTGCGAGCCCGACCTGTTCACCGAGCAGAGGTGCTATGTTAACCGGCCAGTATCCGCATAATAATGGTCTGATCGGATTGTCCCACAGGGGCTTTCGGATCAATGGGAAACATCATCTTGCCAATTACATGAAACAACATGGTTACGAGACAGTTTTATCCGGAGTACAGCATGAGATCAAGCTGCATGAAGAAGAAACACTTGGATATGAAAGATGTCTGAATCCAATGGAGTATTACAGAAATGACCTGCCACAATGTGAATTGTATACATGGCAGGATGAGATGGCAGCAGAAAACGCAGTCAATTATCTGAAAAACAGGGAAAAGGATGAAAGACCATTTTTCCTTGCGGTTGGTTTCGGATGTACCCACCGCGAGTATCCGCGTGTGCCGGATGAATATGAAACAGACTATGTACAGGTGCCAAAGGCATTGCCAAACTTACCGGATGTCAGAAAAGATATGGCAGGTATGCAGATCGCAGTTGATACAGTGGACAGATTGTGTGGAAAAATACTGGATGCTTTAAAAGAAACCGGGGAATATGAGAATACATTGATATTCTTTACCACAGATCACGGATTGCCATTTCCTATGATGAAATGCAATCTGTACGATGATGGAACAGGTGTATCTTTTATCCTTCGTTATCCGGGTATGCCGAGGGTACATTGTATCAGTGACGCTTTGCTGTCGCAGATAGACGTATTTCCGACACTGTGCGATATTTTGAATATGGAAAAACCAAACTGGCTTTCCGGCAGTTCTTTTCTGCCAGTGATAACAGGTGAAGAGGAAGAAATCCGTGAGGCAGTTTATGCAGAGATTAACTATCATGTTGCATACGAGCCGGTCAGATCTGTCAGAACGAAGAAAAATAAATATATTGTACGGTGGGAGAATGGTTACGATAAAGTTCCGCCTACCCATATTGATGACAGTCTGTCAAAAGAAGTATTCCATGAAAACGGATATTTTGAGAAGAAACTTGTGAGAGAAGAACTGTATGATCTTATGCTTGATCCACAGGAACGGGATAATCTGATCGGGGAAGAAGATTATCAGTCGGTGAAGGACGAGATGCGACAGCTTCTTGAGACATGGCAGAAAAAGACAGGCGATCCGCTTCTTACAGGGCAGAAGATATGTCTGCCGGAAGGCGCGATCTGCTGTACAACGGATTCTTACAGTACAAAGACTCAGGTAATCCTCCCGAAATGCAGAAAGTATCTGGAAGGGCTGCGTGGAGTGCTGCAGAACAATATTAAATAAGCTGCACCCATATTTGCTCCCCTATGGAATCAATGCTTTTGAAGAGTACAAAGATAAGAACCAGATTAATAAAGTGACGATTTGTGTTACCGTCATTTCAGACAAAGGTGTCTGGCAGTTTTTTGCCAGACGCCTTTCTTAAAAAGGATGAAAAAAGTTCATCCTTATCAAAAACAAAATAGAGGTCTATACTTTGAATCAAGAAAGAAGTTCCGAAAGGGAAGGAGACGGTATTATGAATAACAAAAACAAATCTCTGGCAGATAAAATACCAAAGAGAGTCTGGTTACTGATCTCATTTGCAGTGGCTATGCTGTTCTGGTATATTTTATCAATTATTCCATCAACAAGCAGAGCGTTCCAGAATGTTGTGGTAGTTTGTCAGAGCATTAAAACAATGATTGACAGAGGTGTTCTGGGTACGGATATTTTATCCAGTTTGATTTCAGTTGTAGCAGGTTATGTGCTTGGTTTTGTAATCGCACTTCCGGTTGCAATCCTTATGGCATGGTATAAACCGGTTCGTTATATTATTGAACCATGGATCCAGTTCATCCGTAACATCCCACCACTTGCTTATGTACCACTTATTGTAATTGCGGCAGGTGTTGGAAGAAAACCACAGATCATCGTTATCACGATTGCATGTTTCTTGACAATGTGCATTACAATCTATCAGGGTGTTATCAATGTAGATGAGACACTGATCAAAGCAGCAAGAGTTCTTGGAGCAACAGATAAAGATATCTTCATCAGAGTTATTGCTCCTGCAACATTACCATTTATCCTGACAGCAGTAAGACTTGGAGCTTCTGTAGCACTTACAACACTGATCGCTGCAGAATCTACTGGAGCAACAGCCGGTTTGGGAATGAGAATCAGATCTCTGAACAACAGCTTTGAATCTGCACCAATGCTTTTATACATTATTATCATTGGTATCTTAGGTATCTCAATGGAGAAACTGATCAAATATCTTGAAAGGAGACTGACATCATGGCAGGAGAAGAGAGAGATTTAACAAATCGCGATGACAGCAGACCGGTTCGTGTAAAAGTTGATAACGTAAAGAAGATATATAATACAAGAAATGGTGAGATGGTTGCATTAAACGGAGTGACACTTGATATTCATGATAATGAGTTCATCTGTGTCGTAGGACCATCCGGATGTGGAAAATCCACTTTATTGAATATTATCGCAGGATTATTAGAGCCGACAAGCGGAGCAGTATACTGCAATGGAAAAGAAGTAAAAGGAACCGGTACAGACCGTGGCGTTGTATTCCAGCAGTATGCATTATTCCCATGGCTTACTGTTAAGAAAAATGTTATGTTTGCATTAGAGATGCGTGGCATCAAAGGAAAACAGGCAGAAGAAGAGGCAATGAAATATTTGGAGATGGTTCAGTTGGAGAAGTTCGCAGAACATTATCCAAAAGAATTATCCGGTGGTATGAAACAGCGTGTTGCTATCGCAAGAGCATATGCAGCAGAGCCTGAAGTATTACTTATGGATGAGCCATTCGGAGCTCTTGATGCACAGACACGTACCCAGTTACAGACAGAGCTGTTAGAGACCTGGCAGAGAGAGAAGAAGACGTGCTTCTTTATTACACATGATGTTGAGGAAGCAATCATTCTTGCACAGACAGTTATTATCATGAGCGCCCGCCCGGGACGTATCAGAGATATTGTAAAGATTGATATTCCATATCCACGTACCCAGGAGACAAAGATGACAAAGGAATTCATGGAACTTAAAAATGAAATCTGGAGTCAGGTATATCAGGAATATCTGGAAGTAAGAAAATAATAAAAAGGTTGTAACCGGGAAACCGGATTATAATGATAACTAAGGGAATTGGGGGAAATTCCAAATATCCAATTTAAGGAGGAAAAACAACATGAAAAAGAGAATATTGAGCTTATTAATGGTAGGTGCTATGACAGCAGGAATGCTTGCAGGATGCGGCAGCAAGACAGATGCACCTGCTGACAACACAGCAAAAGAAGAGACACCGGCTACAGAAGAAGCAAAAGAAGAGACACCGGCTACAGAGGAGAAGGAAGCTGTAGAGCCAGTTACATTAAATGTAGCTTACATGCCAAACTATGGAAGCTTATGGTCAGTTGAGAACGCAATCGCTCAGGGTTACTTAGAAGAAGAAGGAATCACAGTAAATCTTGTAGAGTTCCAGGATGGTCCGACAATCATTTCCGCTATGGAGTCAGGAAGTATTGATGTCGGATATATCGGACAGGGTGCTCATAAACTTTGCATCAACGGACAGGCAACAATCTTTGCATTATCCCATATCTCCAATGGTGATGCATTGATCGGAGGCGAAGGTATTACATCTATCGAAGACTTAAAAGGAAAACAGGTTGCTTACTCTTCAGGAACATCCAGTGAAGATATCCTTGTAAACTCACTTACAAGTGTTGGATTGACAATGGATGATATCGAAGCAATTGATATGGATGCATCCGGAATCGTATCCGCTATGTTATCCGGTAAAGTTGATGCAGCTGCAACATGGTCACCAAACAGCTTAAAGATCTTAGAAGAAGATGCAAATGCTACAAAATTAGCAGACAACATGACATTCTCTGACAAAACTGTATCTCTTGCAAGCTGGATCTGCATGCCAAAATATGCAGAAGAGAACAGAGATGTCTTAGTACGTTTCACAAGAGCATTATTCAAAGCAATGGATTATGCGGCAGCAGATCATCAGGAAGATACAGCTGCTTTAATCGCAAAACAGATTGCAGGCGATCAGGATACAGTATATGATCAGCGTGGTGATGCAGAATGGTTAACAGGTAAAGAGGTATCTGAAGGTGCAGCAGATGGTACAGTAGAAGGATACTATGAGTTACAGAAGGAGAACTTCATCGAGGCAGGTGCTGTTGAAGTTGACCCACCAGTATCTGATTACGTATTATTAGATGTTATGAAAGAAGCTGGAGAGTACTAAAAGAAAACGCACACAGCATTTGAAAAGTAAATGAAATAACAAGGCTGTTACGCTAGACCAGGAGTTCTGGAATCGGTGTGGCAGCCTTATTGTAACGCTGATGTAGACAGGAAAGGTTGGAAGAGAAAATGAAACATGAATATTATTATTATAACAAAGAAGAACTGTTAAAAGCACCAAAAATTCCGTTGATCGTTATGGAAGATAATGCTGCTGTATTTAAATCAATGGCAGATGAAATGGTAGAAGAAATCAAACGTAAAAATGCTCTTGGTGAGAATACAGTATTTATCTGCCCTGTAGGTCCTGTAGGACAGTATCCGTATTTTGTAGATATGGTAAATGAGCAGAATATCAGCCTGAAAAATGTATGGTTTATTAATATGGATGAATACCTGACAGATGATAAAGAATGGATTGACAAAGAGGATAAATTGAGCTTCCGTGGATTTATGGACAGAACGGTTTACACCAAAATTAAACCAGAACTCGTAATGCCGGAAGAACAGAGAATTTTCCCGGATCCTAAAAACCTGACACATATTCAGGATATGATCAAAAAACTTGGTGGAGTAGATATTTGCTTCGGGGGAATTGGAATTAATGGTCATGTTGCATTCAATGAGGCTTCTGATACAATGACACCGGATGAGTTCCTGGCTCAGCATACAAGAGTTCTTGAAATCTCAAAAGAAACAAGAGCTGTGAATTCAATTGGTGATTTAAATGGTGCATTAGATGATATGCCACATTACTGTATCACAATCGGCATTAATGAAATCGCTCATGCAAGAAAAATCAGATTAGGATGTTTCAGAGACTGGCACAGAAGTGTTGTAAGACATGCAGCTTATGGCGAAAAAACAGCACATTTCCCAGTAAGCTTATTGCAGGATCATCCGGACATCAATATTAAATTTACAGAGTTTGTTGCTAACCTTCCGGAATAAAAAAGAATAAAAAGGCTGCCGCACATAATTTTGTGTGGCAGTTTATTGTATAAGAAGAGGAGAAAAAATCATGAGCAGATATATCGTAAATGGAGAAGTTTATATTGAACATCGTTTTTTAAAGAAAACAATTAAAATTGAAGATGGTAAACTTATTATTTTACCACCGGATGCACTAATTGAAGATGGAGCAGAAGTGTATAATGCAGCAGGAAAGAAAGTAGTGCCTGGATTTATTGATGTACATACACACGGTGCAGTAGGTGTAGATGTTAATGCGGCAACAGCAGAAGATTATGAGAAAATCTGCCGTTTTGCAGCCGGAAATGGAACGACTTCATGGTTATGTTCTGTTTTGACTGATACAAAAGAACAGACAGAATGGTGCATTGATGAATATAAGAAACATCAGAAGATGGAGCATAAAGGAGCAAATTTACTTGGTATTCATTTGGAAGGACCATTTTTGTCTTCAGAGTACAAGGGGGCTATGCCGGAGCATCTTCTTCAGAAAGCCAATATGCCACTTCTGAAAGAATATCAGGACAGAGCAGAAGGAAACATCCGTTATATTACGATTTCTCCGGAAGTAGAAGGACTTATTGATGACATTCCGGCAATGAAAGAGCTTGGTATTACTGTTGCAATCGGACATTCCGGAGCAGATTATGATACAAGCTGGAAAGCAATCAACAACGGTGCAGAATGCTGTACACATACATTTAATGCGATGAAACTTTTACATCAGCATTTTCCTGCAATTATGGGAGCTGCATTAGAATCTGATATTTACTGTGAGGCGATCTGTGATGGAAGACATCTTCACCCTGGTACAGTACGTCTTCTTTTGAAAGTGAAAGGACTTGACAAAGTAGTTGCAATCACAGATTCAATTATGGCTGCAGGTCTACCGGATGGAAGATATAAACTTGGAGTAAACGATGTTATTGTTGAAGATGGTGATGCAAAGCTGGAAAACGGAGTAAGAGCCGGAAGTACCTTAACACAAAATGTTGCTTTGAAAAATCTTCTTGCATTTACAGGAAAACGTCTGGAAGAGATTTTACCGCTTCTTTCAGAGAATCCAGCCAGACTTATCAAAGTATATGATAAAAAAGGATCGATTGCAGATGGAAAAGATGCAGATATCGTTCTTTTAGATGCGGAGAATGACATCGCAGATGTATTTGTTGGAGGAAATCTCATAGAGAGGTAGAAGAAAACAAAAAATAGTGTTAAAATATAACTGAATATTTTTTTGTTAAAAGATTTAAGAAAACGGAAACAGGAGACAAAAACATGTTACTTATTTTGGCATTCAGCTTAGTTATTGCATCGGTATTCTTGATCATTTACAGAAAAAATAAAGATTCCATCTTATGGCTGGGACTTTGTACAAGTCTTATGTTGGAATTATGTGGTGTTATGCTTTTTATTGCAAAAAAAGGTGGCATTTCACAGGAAGTATTAACATTTCTGTATTTTTCAAGAAACATATATCGGAAGATGCAGTATTTCCTGATCACATTAGGTCAGCTGGGATATCTGATTGCCATAGGCAGGTCTCTGTTTCCGTTTTTTTTGCTGAGGATTGCAATGAATTATTCAATGCTTCCGGGACTTAGAAAGCGGAAAACATGGGTTAAATTATCAAGGGTCATACCGATCATGTCGCTGATTCTTTACTTTCCATCAGTTTATAGAATGATTGTTCATAACAGGGAAAGTATGCAGGAGATTATAGCAAAAGGAAATATGATCTGGATCAATCTATATCTGACAGTATCTGTGGTGATTTTATTAATCGAGTATTTTTCCATTTCAATCCTGTTTTTGAAGAGGCAATTTCAGCAGACAGTAATCTTTTTGGTGTCGATTTCGGCAATTTATCTTATTTACTATCATCAGGATCCGGGGCAGGTTTATCTCTTTTACGGGTATTCGATCGCATGGAATAGGGGAATCGGATATCTTCAGATTAATCCGTCTCTGGCAAGTTATATTATGCTTGTGATTGTAAATATCATTTGTGCTGTGCTTGGCTTTTACAGTCTATTTAAATATACAAAAGGTGATTATGAAGTTGCCATGACGGATGTTGTGATGGAACGGAAATTCGATACAGTGAGGGTAGGAGTTTCCATGTTCGTTCACAGCATGAAAAATCAGCTTCTTGCCAACAAGGTTATTTATAAAAGAATTGACCAGATTTACAGTCAGCCGGAGCCGGATACGGTGAAGCTGAAAGAATGTATTGATGCACTCCGGGCTACAAACGATACAATGTTTACAAGAATTGAGGAACTGTACCGCAGTGTAAAATCTAATTCCATTACGATGATGCCGGTTAATATTCAGGAGATCATAGACACGGCATTAGAACGGTTTCACAATAAATTTCCGGATGCGGGAGTGCGCATCCAAAACGAGGAAGTGTCTATGGTTCTTGCAGATAAGGATCATCTGTGTGAGGCAATCTATAACCTTCTGATCAATGCAGAAGAAGCCGTCATAGCTGCAGAACGGGGAGAAGATGGGCAGGTATGCTTAAAATGCAGGAATGAAAGATTATATACTTTGATCGAGGTCAGTGATAATGGACTTGGAATGTCAAAGAGTCAGATAAAGAAGATTTTCGATCCGTTTTATTCCAGCAAAAATTCTAACTATAACTGGGGAATGGGCTTATATTATGTCAGAGAGGTTGTAAAAAGCCATCTGGGTAAAATGAGAGTGGAAAGTACAGAGGGAAAGGGAAGTAAATTCTATATTTTAATTCCAAAGTACGAATAGATAACAGACAGGAGAAGAAAATGGCAGATAAGAAAAAGATTTTGATCGCTGATGATTTTCAGCTTTTAAGAGAGGATCTTACAGAATTGATCAACAATCAACGGGATATGGAGGTTGTAGGGACTGCTTCTTCAGGAAAAGAGATTGTAAATCTTGCCAGAAACACAGAGTATGATCTGATATTGATGGATATTGAGATGGAGACAATGAACGCAGGTATTTTAGCAACGCAGGAAATACGGGAGGCTGACCCGGAAGCCGGAATCATTTTTCTGACAGCACATGAGACCCGCGAGATGATCGTGACAGCCATGGGTGCAGGAGCACTTGATTATATTGTAAAAGGATGTGAGGATGAAGAAATACTTTACCATATCCGCTGTGCTCTCAAAGGGAATCCAATTATGTCAAATAAGATCCATGAGACTGTGATGCAGGAATATGCCAGACTTCAGCAGAGTGAGAAGAGTCTGCTTTTTTTCATAAATAATATTTCAAAACTTACTGCAACAGAACGTGAGATGATAAAGTTGCTTTTACAGGGGTATAAGGTACATGAGATTGCAGAAGCACGCAGTGTGGAGGTAAGTACGATAAAGACACAGATCAAAGGTCTGCTTCGCAAATTTGGTTGCAGCAGAACAAAAGAGATCGTGCAGATTATAAGAGAATTGAATATTGAACACTTGTTTTAGGATGAATTACATGGTATTAAAATTAGGAAAAAGTTTATAAAAAAGAACGCAAACGTTTGATAAATGTTTGCGTTCTTTTTTACGAAAACTGTGTTAAAATAAAGGCACAAAACAGAAGTATGTAATACATGATAGAACAATAAATCTGCAAGAAAAAGGAGATTACACAATGGGGAATAAGTTATATCTGGAATGTGGTTCCGGAATCAGTGGAGATATGTTTGTAGGAGCTATGCTTGATCTGGGAGCAGATCAGAAAAAACTGGAAGAGGCACTGCAAAGTCTTTCTGTAGACGGATTTAAAACGGAGATTACGAGAGTGAAAAAATCAGGATTGGATGCGTGTGATTTTAATGTTATTTTAGATCATGCACATGAAAATCATGATCATGATATGGAATATCTGCATGGAGATCATCATGACGATCATCACCATGAAGAATACCATCACGACCATGAGAACCATTACCATGATGAACACTATCACGACCATGAGGACCACCACCATGACGAACATCATCACCATGAGCATAGAAGCCCGGAGGATATTATTCATATTATCGGACATGCATCTATGACAGACAGTGCCAGAGAACTTGCATGCAAAATCGTAAAAATCCTTGCAAATGCAGAGGCAAAAGCACATGGTGTACCACTTGAACAGGTGCATTTTCATGAGGTCGGTGCGGTAGATTCAATTGTTGATATTGTTGCCGCTGCAGTATGTGCAGACAGTTTAAATTTTGATGAAGTTTATATCCCTCAGTTAAATGAAGGAAGAGGAATGGTGCGATGCCAGCATGGTCTGCTTCCGATTCCGGTTCCGGCAGTAGCGAATATTATAACAGATCATCATTTGAAATTGCATATTACAAATGTAGATGGAGAGTTAGTGACACCGACAGGAGCAGCGATTGCCGCCGCACTTCGCACGAGTGAACAGCTCCCGGAGCAGTTTGTGATAGAGAAAGTAGGAATAGGTGCAGGAAAAAGAGAATATGAATGTGTCGGGGTATTGCGTGCAATGATGATTGCCTGATCAGACAGCAGTATGAAAATATGAGAGAATGAAAGAAGGGGATTGCGCAAAAGCGATAGAAGCCAATTTTTGTGAGTAGTTACTGAAAGTAACCTGAAAATATTGTATGAAATGTAAAAAAAATATTTTGTACTGGACAAATTGAGCAGGAAGTGCTATTAATAAATTATCCATTAAGTTAAAACTTTTAATAAAGTATCGAGTACAACAATATATGCCCTAACATAATTGTTGAATTGCAATAGTGCATAGATTTCTGGCTGGAACTATCCGGATAGAAGTGATTAAAAGGAGAGAAAATGGAAGATAAGATGTTATACAAAGACCCTAGTCAACCCGTAGATGTACGTGTGGAAGATTTGCTTTCCAGAATGACACTGGAAGAGAAAGCTGCACAGCTGTGTGGAGACCTTGCGGCATCCTTTATTGTAGATGGTAAATTAAGTCATGAAGCTTTGAAAGAAAAATTTAAGGATGGACATGGAAGAATTACGCAGTATTCATTAGTTGGTCTCGTGAGTCCAAAACAGATTGCAGAGATTACCAATGAACTGCAGGATTTTTTTGTAAATGAAACCAGACTTGGAATACCGGTTGCGTTGCAGTCAGAGAATTTGTGTGGATACCCGGGAGCAGGCGGAACACTTTTTCCGGCTCAGATTAATGTTGGATCAACATGGGAACCGGAACTGGCAGAAGAGATGAGTTCGATCATTGGACAGGAATCCAGAGCAGTTGGAATCACATCTGCTATGAGTCCGGTAATTGACGTATCCAGAGATCCGAGATGGGGACGTACTTATGAAACATATGGCGAGGATCAGTACCTGATCAGCCAGATGGGTATTCATTACGTCAGAGGTATGCAAAATCAGGGCGTAAGCTGTATAGCAAAACATTTTCTTGGATATGCCGAGACACAGGCAGGACTTAATACTGCGACTACAAGATTAAATGACCGCGAATTATATGAAGTATTTGCGACACCTTTTGAAGCTGCAGATAAAGAAGCAGGTCTTGATGCAATGATGGCAAACTATGCAGAGATTGATGGACTGCCGGTAATTGATAATAAGAAAATTGCAAGAGATTTACTTCGTGACACTATGGGATTTGAAGGGATGCTGACATCAGATGGAGCGGCAGTATTAAAAACATATAACTATTTTAAAGTTGCAAACAGTTATATGGAAGCTGGACTTCTTGCAAAGAAAGCAGGATGTGATACAGAAATCCCGGTTGGTGCATCCTACCGTAATCTTCCGAATTACGTCAGAAGCGGAGAACTTGATGAAAAACTAATCGATGAATCAGTTAGAAGAATCCTTACAATTAAATTTAAGCGGGGATTATTTGAGAATCCATATTGTGAAATTGAAAAACTGGAAGAAGCAATGCGAAATGAGGAAAAAGAAGAGGTCAGCAAAAAAATTGCACAGGATTCCCTTATACTTCTTAAAAATGATGGTGTCCTTCCAATCAAAAAAGGAACAAAGATTGCTGTGATCGGACCGCATGCAGACAGCCTCCGTTATCCGGTAAGCGGATATACTTATCCTGCTTATATCGAGATGATGGATGCAGGAAGAAAAAACAATGCATCAGTAACATTCAATGGAATTGCAGATGAACAGGCTAAGGCAGAAAAAGAAAAGGCACCAAAAGGACCATTTGAAACACTGTTTGATATGCTGGATGAGGAAGATGTAAAACAGCTGGACGATATGAACGGAGTTTTGAGAACGCTTCACACTAGAAGCTTAAAAGAAGTACTTTCAGATAGATTTGAGACAGTTTATGCACAAGGATGCGATATTATCGGAACATCAGAAGAAGGATTTTCAGACGCAGTGAAAGCAGCAAATGAGAGTGATGTTGTTGTCATGGCATTAGGTGGAAACTGCGGATGGGTTAATGTGACAGGCGGTGAGGGAAAAGATCGTCAGTCATTGGAACTTCCTGGTGTTCAGGAAAAATTATTAGAAACGGTTGCTGCAACAGGAAAACCTGTCGTGCTTGTTTTATATGGACCGGGAATTTTTTCTGTTAACTGGGCAGTAGAAAATGTCGCAGGAATTGTTCAGGCATGGATGCCGGGACCATTTGCAGGTGAAGCTGTAACAAATGTTCTTGATGGAAACTTTAATCCTGGAGGTAAGCTGAATGTAACAATTCCTAGAAGTGCCGGACAGATACCGATTTTTTATAATCATAAAAACGGTTCCGGATATGCATCGGGAAGCGATGCTACGAGTGCAGCTATTTTCAGTGGTGGATATACGGATGGATTGGGAACGCCATTATATCCATTTGGCTATGGGTTGAGTTATACAGAGTTTGCATTGGATCATTTCAAAATTGAAAAGACCGAGATTCCGACTGATGGAAAAATCGAAGTTTCCTGCACAGTAAGCAATATAGGTGCTGTTGCCGGAGATGAAGTAGTACAGCTTTATCAGGCATTCCACGGAGCACATGTCGTAAGACCTAATAAACAGCTTGCCGGATTTAAACGAGTTCATTTAAATGCAGGTGAGACAAAGAAGATTACTTTCAATTTGGATACAGCACAGCTTGGATATTATGACGAAGAGATGCAGTTTGTTGTAGAACCGGGACAGCTTGATATTATGGTTGGTACATCTTCAGAAGATCTTCCGTTCAAAGAGACAATTAGTCTGACTGGCGAGAAAATTTGTGTTGCAGGTAAGAGAAGTTATACCTGTGAAGTGGAAGAAAAATAAAATATGAAAAAAGACCAAATAAAAGTGGCGTTACATTAGGACAATTAATGATGTATATGCAGACGATAAGAGCAGACAAAGCAGAATAATTTTATTGGAACAGTAAAAGGCGTGATTTTGGTCACGTCTTTTACTGCTTTTTACAAAAAAATAGGAATAAACCATGCTGATAAAATATCATACATTTTGCTTACAACAATTTGAAAATATGTTATGATAAATACAGTGAACGTACCGGAATATTGAGCCGGTTGAGATAAAATAATAGGAAAAGGATATCAAAGCATGGCAGGGAAAAAGGGAAACAGCTTATTGGAAACAAGAAGACGCAACCGTGTCTTGATCAAAAATATGATATTTCGGATGGAGAATGCGAGAAGGACTGCGATAGCCGAAGAATTAGGATTAACACTTCCGACAATTACAACGAGTGTAAACGAAATGCTTTCGGAGGGGATTTTAGAAGAAATACCCATAACAGATGGAAAACTTGTAAATAACATGGGAAGACGTCCGAATGCAATTGCATTCCGTGCAGAGGCAGCCTATGCAATTGGTGTGGAACTTGGCCCATATGCAACCAGGGCGGTTCTGATGAATTTAAGAGGAGAAGTTTTAGAACAATCAGAATATGAAAGTCCTGCTGAAAATTATGCAGGTATGCTTGAAAAGATAACTAATATCATAAACGAAATGGTGGATAAAGCAAAAGGCAGAAATCTGCTTGGAGTAGGGGTAGGACTACCGGGATTTATTGACAGAGAAAAGGGTGTGATCCGGAGCAATCCAAGAAAAGACTGGATGGGAAAACCATTTGCTACAGATTTAGAGGAGCGGATCCATCTGCCGATACTGATCGATAACAATGTCAGGCTTCGTGCTGTTGGACATGAAATGAGTATGCGTGGACAAAAACCGGATTCATTTGCATATTTTTTTGTTTCAAGAGGTGTTGCGTGTCCATTAATGTTGAAAGATGATGTGGTTTCAGGATATACAGCAGGAGCAGGAGAAATCGGCCATACAGTGATAAGCGTCGGCAAAGAACTTAAATGTGTGGATGATCTTGGCAGCGAAGGAGCAATTTTCAGAAATTGCCAGGAGGCAATGTTAGGAGGCAGGCTTCCGGAACTTAGAGAGCGTGTGCAGAAGGATAGGATACTTCGGATGGATCAAATCCTTGAAGTACAGGAACTGGGAAACCCTGAAGTCAATTCGATTATTGAACAGGCGATTGGTTATCTTGGAATTGCTCTGGCAAATGTTGTGAATTTGATCAATCCTGGTTATGTGGTGGCAGATAGCTGCTTGTTTCAATCAGAAAAGAACAGAAAGCAATTATTAGAATCGGCAAAAAGCAATTTCTTTGGACTCAATGAAGAAGAGGTTCAGATTGAGTTTGCTCCATTTGAAAAATTCCGCGGTGCGAAAGGGGCAGCATATTTTTTGATCCGCGAAAAGTTTTTAAATATTTAGTAGCGGTCACTTAATATAACTAAATATTAGTTAAAAAGTTTAAGTAAATATCAACAAAATAAGTGCCTTATATTTGGAATAATTGTCAATTGATATTTATAAATTTTATCATATAATATAATTGTTAAAAGTTTTAACAAAGTGACGGAATTAAAAAGTACTTTTGGTAGGGCAGAAGTACTATTTTAAAACCAACATAATTAAAAGATTTAACAATCTAACGGAGGAGAAAATATGAAAACAAATAATCAGGCTAAGCCAAAAGCATCAGAAGTACATTACTGGTTATACAGTACAGGTAACTTTGCAAACAATATCATCTTTATGATGGTAGGTACCTATATTACATACTTTTATACCAATATTCTTGGAATTTCACCTGCTATGGCAGGACTGGTATTTATGGTAGCAAGACTTGTGGATGCATTTACAGATCCATTAATGGGAATTATCGTTGACAAAACTAATACGAAAATCGGTAAATACAGACCTTGGATTATCGCAGGAGCACCATTCCTTGGAATTATGTTTGTATTACTTTTCACAGCACCGAATTTCTCGATGACAGGAAAAGTGGTATATGCATTTATTACATATATTATTTATTCCCTGGCATGGACAATTGTCCAGATTCCACAGCTTGCACTTCCTGCAATTCTTACAAATGATATTGCAAAAAGAACAAGAATCCAGGCAATCTTCCAGGCATTTGGATCTATTGCATCTTTGGTAGTATCAGCATGGGCATTACCAATCCTTGACAAATTAGGAGGACAGGATAATGCATCTGCATGGTTTAAGTTTACAGTGATCTTTGGTGCTGTCAGTGCAGTGATTTTTATTTTATCAGCAATGTCAGTAAAAAATGTTGATGTATACGATCCGGCAGCAAAAAATGCAAAAACAGAGAAAAAGGGATTTTCTTTAAAAGAAACATTTTCAGTTATTACAAAAAACAAAGCTCTTTTATGTGTACTTATCGCATATGGAACAGATATGTTCGCATTCCAGATCTCCAATTCATTAAGAATGTATTTCTTTAAATATAATATGGGCGGAAGAACAGATCTTATCACATATATCGGATATGCATCTACTTTTGTTGGATTTGCATTAGTAGCATTTATTCAGCCTTTTGTAAAAAAGACAGGAAAAAGAGCAGGAATTATTGGTATTGAGGCACTTGCAATTTTAGTTACTCTTCCAATGCTTGTTACAGGATTAAAGGGTGCATACGCAATATCAGCAGTTATGTTTACATATATTGCGATCACATTTACATGGACTATTAACAATATGTTAAGCCGATCAGCTGTACTTGATTCTGCAAACTATGCACAGATGACACTTGGAATTAATGGAACCGCACTTGTTAATTCTACGTTCACATTTGTCAATAAATGCTGTCAGGCTTTCTCAATGTTCTTTAGTGGAATTATTCTTTCTGCGACAGGATATAATAAGGATGCAGTAGAACAGACACCTGGATGTTTAAAAGCAATTTTGCTGTTATGTACAGTAGGACCGATCATTGCATATGTATTTTCTATTGCTGCAATGTATTTCTATCCATTAACTCGTAAAGGTGAAGTAGAGATGCAGGAAAAACTTGACAAAATGTCTTTCGTAAATTTAGAAGATGATCTGATTCTGTAGTTTCTGTAAATAGTCATCAATAGAAGGAAAGGAATACAAGTTATCCCTTTCCTTCGTTAGATTAAAATAAGAATTATAAAAAATCAAACAAATTATCAGATTGGGAAAGGGTAGAAATATGTTAAACTTAATCATTCACAATCAGTCGGAAGATCAGAAAAAAGCAGTTGATGTGATCGCATCAGAAAATATCAGAATACTTGAAGAAGCAAAAACAGGGGAGAACTGCTATGCAGACAGTCAGGGATGGCTTGACACAGAGGAGTGGGCAGGCGAAGAGAATATAAAACGTCTGGAAGAAATTGCAAAAGAGATTCGTGAAAATGCAGATGCATTTGTTCTGATCGGAGTAGGTGGATCAAATAACGCAGCACGTTCCGTGATCGAAGCCTTAAGGAAGGATGATGCACCGGAAATTATCTATGCCGGAAATACGCTCTCTCCGGATGCAATGAACCGCATGATGAAGAGATTAGAGGGAAAATCCATTTATATTGACTGTATTGCAAAGAATTTCGAAACATTAGAGCCGGGTTCCTCTTTCCGTATTTTAAGAAAATATATGGAAAAAACATATGGTGAGGAAGCAGGAAAAAGAATCATTGCTACCGGTACCGTGGGAAGTTCCCTGGAAACACTCTGCACAAAATATGGATACACATTTTTAGAATTTCCACTGAATGTCGGAGGCCGTTATACAGCAATGACAAATGTTGGATTGCTTCCAATGGCAGTAGCCGGAATTGATATCCGCGAACTTGTAAAGGGAGCAAGAGATATGCAGATCCGTGTACATGAAGAGAGTACCGAAAAGAATATTGCATATCAGTATGCATGTCTTAGAAATCTCTACTATAAAGAAGGATACCGTGTGGAGATGCTTTCAAGCTTTGAGCCTCAGTTCCGTTTCTTCTATAAATGGTGGATCCAGCTTTTTGCAGAAAGTGAAGGAAAAGATAATAAAGGAGTCTTTCCGGTGGCAGGAGAATTTTCGGAGGAACTGCATTCAGTAGGACAGTTTATCCAGGATGGTTCTCCGATTATGTTTGAGACATTTTTGGATGTAAAGAAGCAGAATGCATCTTTGATCGTAGAACCGGATGAAAAGGAAGATTATTTTGATTATCTGGATGGAAAAGATTTCTGGGAGATCAACAAAGCCGCATATCATGCAACTGTGGCAGCACATAGCAAAAAACTCCCTTGTCTTACGATAGAAGTGGATGAATTGGATGCTTATCATTTTGGACAGTTATTTTATTTCTTCCAGTTCGCATGTTATTTGTCCTGCAAGATCATGGGTGTAAATCCATTTGACCAGCCTGGAGTAGAGGCTTATAAAAAGTGGATGTTTGAGGCACTTGGAAAATAAAAACTATGTTTAATCAGATCATGAAATATGGAACACAAAAAGCTTCGGACTTGTAATGAACGTCCGAAGTTTTTTGTGATAAAATATTGGTGAAACATCACAAACGTTTGCGTAAATGCCACGCAAAATTTGTGACGGATGTGTTATAATGTAAACAGCGTAAGAAGTGTCGGAATTTTATAATTTCAGCAACACAGTTTCTGTTTGCAGTCAACCAAAATAGCAGACAAATACTTCAAATCAGGAGGAGAAAACTATGGGAGAGAATATACTGATCGTACATGGTGGTGGTCCGACATCTGTGATCAACGCATCACTGTACGGTGCAGTAAAGGAAGCAAAAAAGTATAAAGAGATCGAACATATCTATGCCGCTAAGAATGGTACAGGCGGGCTGATGAGAGAAGAACTGATCGAGCTTGAAAATGTTCCGGATGAGAAATTGGAACTTTTACTGAATACGCCGGGAAGTGCGATCGGAACATCCAGAGATCAGATTGAGCAGGCAGAATACGACAGAATGATCGAAGTACTTTTAAAGAAGAATATTAAATACGTACTTTTCAATGGTGGCAACGGAAGTATGGATACCTGCGGAAAGCTTTATAAGAACTGTCAGGCAAGAGGATTAGATATCAGAGTAATGGGCATTCCGAAGACTCATGATAATGACATTGCGATCACAGACCACAGTCCTGGATACGGAAGCATTGCAAGATATATGGCACAGAGTGTGAAGGAAGTGGCAGCAGATGTCAAAGGACTTCCAATCCACGTAGTTGTTGTAGAGGCATTGGGACGAAATGCAGGATGGACTACAGCAGCAAGTGCATTGGCAGACGATGGAGATGGTGTTGGTCCGGATCTTATTTATCTTCCAGAGCGTCCGTTTGATGAGGAGAAATTCCTTGATGACGTGAAGAAGCTTCTTGAGAAGAAGAGCGGAATCGTAGTAGTTGCAAGTGAAGGTTTAAGAGATAAAGACGGAAAGCCAATTGTTGAGCCAATCTTCCAGGTTGGACGTGCAACTTATTTTGGTGATGTCAGCCAGCACCTTGCTAATCTTGTTATTAAGAAGCTCGGATACAAAGCAAGAGGTGAGAAACCGGGTCTGGTAGGCCGTGCAGCCGCACATGAACAGAGTCCTGTTGACCGTGAAGAAGCAGTGCTTGCAGGAAAGATGGCCTGCGAAGCGATCATGAATGGTGAATCCGGAAAGATGGTAGCATTTGAGCGTGTTTCTACAGAACCATATGTGATGAAACCATTTTTAGTAGATATCGATAAAGTCATGATGTATGAGAGAACCATGCCGGATGAATTTATTAATGAAGAGGGCAATGGTGTAACGGAAGCGTTCAAGGAATGGTGTAAACCATTGATCGGTGGTGAACTGCCTAAGATGATTTCTTTTAACTAATAACATATATCAATAGTAAGCAAAACAAGGAGGCTAAATCCTCTGCTCCTGCAAGGGCAGTCGCATTTTGCTTCGCAAAACAAGGAGGATTATTATGTTAGTACCAATGAGAGCAATTTTGGATGCAGCAGATAAGAATGGTTATGCACAGGGTGCATTTAATGTAAATGCTGTATGCCAGGTAAAAGCAGCTGTAGATGTTCATCAGATTTTAAGAAGCCCTGCGATCATTCAGGGAGCTGATCTTGCAAATGGATTTATGGGTGGACGTACAGATTTCGCTAATTCTACATTAGAGGATAAGAAAGCAGGAGCTAAGAATATCGGAGCAGCAGTAAAGAAATATGCGGCAGACAGTGATATTCCGGTTGCACTTCATTTAGATCACGGTAAGAATTTCGATTCCTGTATCGCTGCGATCGAAGGCGGATATACAAGTGTCATGATCGATGGAAGCTCTCTTCCATTCGATGAGAACGTAGAACTGACACGTGAAGTTGTAAAATATGCCCATGAGAGAGGTGTTACAGTAGAAGGTGAGCTTGGTGTGTTAGCAGGTGTTGAAGATCATGTATTCGCAGCAACAAGTACTTACACAAATCCATTAAGTGCAATTGATTTCTTCAAGAAAACAGGTGTTGATGCATTAGCGATCAGCTATGGTACCATGCACGGTGCAAACAAAGGCAAGAATGCAGTGATCCGTAAGGAAATTGCAATCGCGATCAAGGAATGTATGTTACATGAAGGAATTGAGGGATATCTTGTAAGCCATGGTTCTTCTACTGTTCCACAGTATATTGTAGAAGAGATCAATGCCCTTGGAGGAGAGATCACAAATGCATACGGAATCGATGTAGACCAGCTTGTAGAAGTAAGCCACTGCGGCATTAATAAGATCAATGTTGATACAGATCTTCGTCTGGCAGTTACAAGAAATATGAAAGAGCTTTTTGCAAAAGATGCTGCTCTTAGAAACAGTGCATCTGTAGGTCAGATCTATGAATTATTAGAGACAAAGAAATCAGCATTTGATCCTCGTGCATTCATCACACCGATCATGGATACAATTATGTACGGAAATGTTCCGGATGATGATGTTGCAAGAATCTGTACATGCATTGAAGATGGTGTAAAAGAAGCAATCGCACCATTACTTGTGAAGTTTGGAAGCTACGGAAAAGCACCGAAGGTAGAACGCGTTACAATCGACGAGATGGCAGAACGTTACAGAAAAGCAGGAATCTAAGAAAGAGTAAGTTGATCATAATGGATGCCGGAGATACAGCGGGTGCTTCCGGTATCCATACCAGATAGAGAGGAAAATCCATGAAACATATTTATCTGAATTTAAAAAGATTTGATGTTCCAACAGAATTTGGTGGAGTAAACCGTATTGCACCGGTTGCTGAGTGGGCAGAGTATATTGTAAAGAATACACAGGACGAACTGAAAAAATATGATCGTTCAGAAGTAGAATTTGCAATGTATTTTCCGGAGGTTCACCTTTTAAATGCAGCAAAAGCAAAAACAGAGGACAGCCCGATCAAGGTTGGATGCCAGAGTGTTTACAGAGCAGACACTGCAGTAGGTGGCAATTTTGGTGCATTTACAACAAACAGACCGGCATCTGCAATGGTTGCGGCAGGATGTGAGACAACAATCATCGGACATTGTGAAGAACGTAACGATAAGGCCGGAATTCTTGCAGAAGCAGGAGTGACAGATACAGATGCAGTGAATCGTCTGTTAAATCAGGAGATCAAATGTGCCATTGAAAGAGGAATGACAGTTCTTTATTGTATCGGAGAAAAGAGTGAAGAGCAGGATCAGTGGCAGGAAGTATTAGGCAAACAGCTTGAGATCGGATTAAAAGATGTTGACAAATCTAAAGTCGTGATTGCCTATGAGCCAATCTGGTCAATCGGACCTGGCAAAACACCGGCAGGAAAAGACTACATCACTAAGATCGCACGTTTTGTAAAAGAACAGACTGGTGGTATGGATATTGTATACGGTGGTGGATTAAAGCAGGATAATGCAGCAATGCTCGCTTCTATCGATGAAATCGACGGAGGACTGATCGCACTTACAAGATTCCAGGGTGAGATCGGATATTATCCGGAAGAATACCTTGAGATCATCCGTCTTTATATGGGTAAATAACCCAGGGATTCGAACAAGACAGAGAACATAAAAATGAATCCGGAAACAGAGAAGAATAAGGTTTCCCGGATTACAGTAAATTATATTATGAATGAAAAGGAGAACAAAGATATGAAGATTGATTTCGAATATGGACAGGGAACTATGACAGCTGAATTGCCAGATAATACTGATATTTTTATCCCTGGTGAAACAGTAAAAGATCCGGATTATATTCCAGAGGATAAATTAGAAGAAGCTTATTTAGAGAGTCTTGCTCATCCAATCGGAATGCCAACTTTAACAGAGCTTGCTCATAAAGGAAGCACTGTTACATTTATCGTTCCAGACCGTGTTAAAGGTGGAGAACAGGCAACTAGCCATAGAAAATTAAGTATCAAATACATCTTAAGAGAACTTTATGCGGCAGGTGTTGAGAAGAAAGATATTCTGTTCATTATTTCCAATGGTTTACATCCAAGAAGTAAAGAATCTGACGCAAAGGCAATTTTCGGTGAAGAATTATTCAACGAATTCTGGCATACAGGTCAGATCATCAGCCATGACAGTGAGGATCAGGAGCATATGGTATATCTTGGAAGAACTCACAGAGGTGATCCGGTATACATGAACAAATATGTATTTGACTGTGATATTCCAATTCTAATCGGTCATGTACAGGGAAATCCATATGGTGGATATTCAGGCGGATACAAACACAGTGCAACAGGTATCACAAACTGGAGATGTATTGCAAGCCATCATGTACCTTCTGTTATGCACAGAGACGACTTTACACCGGTTAATGGCGGAAGCTTAATGCGTGATAAATTCAATGAGATCAGTATGCATATGGAAGAGAAGATGGGACATCCATTCTTCTGCTGTGATGCAGTTCTTGATACATGCTCAAGACAGATTGCAATTTATTCCGGATATGCAAAAGAGATGATGCCGATCAGCTGGAAACTTGCAGATAAGAGAACTTATGTACACTGGGCAGAGAAGAAGTACGATGTACTTGTATTTGGTATGCCACAGAAATTCCACTATGGTGATGGAATGGGAACAAACCCAATTATGATGATGCAGGCATTAAGTGCACAGGTATTAAGATTTAAACGTGTTATGAGTGACAACTGTGTAATTATCTGTTCTTCTATCTGTAACGGATACTTCCATGATGAATTATGGCCATATTTAAGAGAACAGTATGAATTATTCCAGCATGATCATATGAATACATTGCCGGATATCAACCGTTACGGCGAGTACTTCGCAACAAATGAAGAATATATCCGTAAATACCGTTTTACAAACGCATTCCATCCATTCCACGGATTTTCTATGATGTCCTGTGGACATATCGCTGAGATGAATACAAGTGCAATCTATATTGTTGGTGCTGAGGAACCGGGATATGCAAGAGGAATGGGTCTTAAGACAAGAGCTACATTTGAAGAAGCTTTAGCAGATGCTGAGAAGAAATTTGTTGGAAGCAACCCGAACATCTTAGCGCTTCCTATGACATTCAAGAAAGCAGCTGTTCATCTTTGCATGAAGAATCCGGAAGATGACTGCATGGATGAATACGGACATCGTCATAACAATGGCGGATGTGGATGCTGCTAATCACTATGCAAAATTCATGACAATTCTTTTATGGGAGTGTAGTGAAATTCCTTTATAAAAAATATACCCTAATCAAAGAAAAACGAGTTGTTTTTACAACTCGTTTTTCTTTGAACGGAATATCATAAAGGACAGGAATAAATTTCTGGAGGAATATTTGTGCAAAATACAAACAAAAAATTATTTGAAGAAACTCCGGTTCCACAGGCAGTTCAGACAATGATGATTCCAACGATTATAGGTGCACTTGTAACGGTGCTGTATAGTCTGGCAGATACTCTGTTTGTCGGAATGATGAATGATCAAATCCAGAATGCGGCAGTTGCATTGGCAGCACCGGCACTTCTGGCATTTAACGCTGTGATCAATCTGTTTGGAATCGGTTCATCAAGTATGATGAGCAGGGCACTTGGAAGAGGAGATTTAAAGACAGTATGCGCAAGTGCATCTTTGGGTTTTTATGGAACAGTTGTGAGTGGAGCTCTATTGTCTGCACTCTGTTATATTTTTATGCAGCCGTTTGTAGTTCTTCTTGGAGGAGATATAAATACTGCGGCAGCAACAACCGCATATATGAACTGGGCAGTTGTATGTGGTGCGATACCAACAATTTTAAATGTCGTCATGGGATATATGGTCAGAGCTGAAGGCGCATCCTTGCATGCCAGTATCGGAACTATGAGCGGATGTATTCTAAATATGATTCTTGATCCGTTTTTCATCCTCCCATGGGGATTGGGCATGGGTGCAGCAGGTGCAGGTCTGGCAACTTTTTTATCAAACTGTTTTGCATGCTGTTACTTTTTTGGCCTTCTTATGGTAAGAAAAAAGAAAACAAACATAAATCTGAATCCAAAGTATCTGTCATTGACAAAAGAGATTGTTTTTGGTGTAATGGAGGTTGGAATACCGGCAGCGATTCAAAATCTTTTAAATGTAACAGGAATGACCATTTTAAACAACTTTGTTGCTGGATATGGTTCTTCTGCGGTAGCAGCAGTCGGCATTGCACAAAAAGTGTATATGGTTCCAATTCAGGTTGCACTTGGAGGAACGCAGGGAGTAATGCCGTTAGTGGGATACTCTTATGCAAGCAAAAATAAACAGCGTTTTGAGGAAACAATTCAAACAGTTATGAAACTTCTGGTGCCGTGTATGGTTCTTATTATGATTTTATGCTGGATTTTTGCACCATCCCTGATCAGACTGTTTATGAAAAATGAAGAGGTTATTACATACGGTGCAATGTTTTTGCGAGGTTTCTGTATGTGTATGCCATTTATGCTGGTCGACTTTCTGGCAGTCAGCGTATTTGAAAGTGTTGGAATGGGAAAAACAGCACTTGTTTTTGCAATCCTGCGAAAGATTGTTTTTGAGATACCAGCAATCGTGATCTTGAATAAAATTTTCCAAGCATCAGGAATAACCTATGCCGGTTTTGTTTCAGAGTTTATTTTATCAATTTTTGCAGTGATCTTACTTAGAAGAATTGCAGATGGGTTTGAAAGGAGAAATGAGAAATGATTTATCTTATATTTTTAGTCGTATGTTTTGGTGCATCTATTGTTGGTGCAATCTGCGGTATTGGTGGCGGAGTCATCATCAAACCGGTACTTGATTCTTTTGGAGTGCTGGATGTAACAGCCATCAGCTTTTTGTCAGGATGTACGGTATTGTCTATGACAACATATTCTGTTTTGAAAAATAAAATCAGTGGAGAATCACATGTTTCCATGAAAACCGGTTTACCGCTTGCAATAGGGGCAGCGGCTGGTGGCCTGATCGGGAAATGGCTGTTTTCCTATGTAAAATCTTTGAGCAGTGATCCAAACAAGGTAGGAGCAGTTCAGGCACTGTGTCTTTTGATCGTAACACTTGGAACACTTATTTATACGATTTATAAGGCGAAAATTAAGACTTATAAAGTAGAAAATGCAATTGTGTGTGTTCTTATTGGTGTATTTCTTGGAATTATGTCTTCTTTCCTTGGAATTGGTGGCGGACCTATTAACCTTGTAGTGTTATTTTTCTTTTTCTCTATGTCAACAAAAATTGCAGCAGAAAATTCTCTGTACATTATTTTCTTCTCGCAGATTGCAAGTCTGATTTCAACGATCGTTTCAGGAAGCGTACCGGATTTTCAGATCGGAGTATTGATCCTTATGGTCGCAGGTGGTATCGCCGGAGGAATCTGTGGACGTGCGATCAATAAGAAAATTGATGAGAAGACAGTTGACAAGCTGTTTATCGCACTTATGGTCTTGATGATCGTAATCAATATTTATAACATTTTTAAATTTATGTAAGAATGAAAAGAGGAAAAGCATATGCCGCCAATCAGTGTACTGATGAAACCATCTTCCGGGATGTGTAATATGAAATGTGATTATTGCTTCTATTGTGATGAAACACAGAAAAGGATTCAGGAATCTTATGGATTTATGTCAGAACAGACCTTAAAAAATGTGATCCGCAAGACGATGCTCCGTGCAGAGGGGGCGGTCAGTTATGCGTTTCAGGGTGGAGAACCGACGCTTCGCGGAATTGATTTTTTTGAAAAAGTGGTAGAATTTGAAAAGCAGTATAATAAACATGGTATCCGCGTGAATAATGCACTTCAGACAAATGGATATCTGATCAATGAGGCATGGTGCGAGTTTTTTCAAAAGAATCACTTTCTGATAGGACTTTCTGTTGATGGAACGAAAGAAATCCATGATAGCTACCGCCACACCAAAGATGGAAAACCAACTTTTGATCGCATACGTCATGCAGCAGAACTGATGAGTCATTATGGCGTGGAATACAATATCCTAACTGTTGTGAATCAGAAAGTGGCATCCAATATTACAGAAATTTATGAGTTCTATAAAAAACAAGGATGGAATTACCAGCAGTATATTGCATGTCTGGATCCGCTCGAAGAGGCACATGGCGAGAATGAGTATGCATTAAAGCCGGAGCAGTACGGAAAATTTCTGATCGAACTTTTCAATCTCTGGTATGCTGACTGGAAATTGGGAAAGCAGCCATATATCCGCCAGTTCGAGAATTACATTGGAATTTTGATGGGATATCTGCCTGAAGCCTGTGACCAGAGAGGAACATGCGGAGTCCAGAATGTCGTGGAGGCAGATGGAAGTGTTTATCCATGTGATTTTTATATGCTGGATGATTACAAATTAGGGAATTTTAATGAGAATCGACTGGATGAAATTGATACGAAAAGAACAGAAATCGGATTTGTAGAGCGTTCACTGTTGCTTGATGAGGAATGCAAGGTCTGTGAATATTTTCATATCTGTCATGGGGGCTGCCAGAGAAACCGTGATCTTAATGAACTGACAGGAAAATACCAGAATTATTTCTGCGAGAGTTATAAGATGTTCTTTGCAGCCTGTCTGCCACGGATGAAGGAAACGGTAAAGACACTGGAAAAGAGATAGAGGAAGTGAAAGAGAGTGAATGACTTTAAGAATCAGAGCAGTCACTGGAAGGTACTGTGAAGGCTGCACTTGCACAGATTGAGGAAAAAGCATACGATGCCGAATTGACCGCAAGAGGAATCACATCAGAGAACATCAGACATTATGGTTTTGCATTTGAGGGAAAGAAAGTCTTGATTGGATAAAACTTTGTAAGTATTTCATAAAATTTACCATCAAATTATAGAACAATCAAAATGATAATAATAGTATAATGAGAATGCAAAGGAAGGATAGCAGGAGGAGATTGACATATGGCAGAAATTTTCGCATCGAAAACAGCTGAGATTGAAGAGAGAGAAGTTATAAATGCGCAGATTTCCAGAAAACTTGCAGGGGAATGCATGGTACTTCTGGAAAACGATGGAGCTTTACCAATTCATACAAAAAAAGTGGCGCTTTTCGGAAATGGAGCGCGTGCGACAATCAAAGGCGGTACGGGATCGGGAGATGTAAACACAAGAAATAATGTAAACATTGAACAGGGATTTCAAAATGCCGGAATTGAGGTTATGACAACCGCATGGTTAGACAGACAGGAGCAGAATACCAGCGCTGCGAAAGCAGCTTATGTGCAGTGGATGAAGGAGGAAGCAGCAAGAAAACAGACATCTGAACTTGCAGTAATGTTTGACCACCCTTACAAAGAACCGGACTGCGAGATTATCACGATCAATGACATTGATGTGTCAGAGACAGATACTGCGGTATATGTGATCGCTAGAAATTCCGGGGAAGGAGCAGACCGGTTTGATGAGGAAGGGGATTACAGATTATATCCACACGAAAGAGGAAACATTCATCTGCTTGCTGAGGTATATGATAAACTGATTGTTGTATTAAATATTGGCGGAGTTATGGATCTTTCGGAAATGAGATCAATAGCGGGAGTCAATGCAATTCTCTTGATGAGTCAGCTAGGAAATCTTGGTGGAGATGCACTTCTGGATGTGTTGACCGGAAAAGTAAATCCATCAGGAAAGACAACAGATACATGGGCAGAAAATTATATGGATTATCCATCTTCCGCAAAATTCAGTCATAATGAGAGTGTACATGATGAAATGTACGAAGATGGTATCTATGTTGGATATCGTTATTTTGACAGCTTTGGTGTGAAACCACTGTACTGTTTCGGATATGGAAAATCTTATACTGATTTTGAGATAAAAGCTGGAAAGATAAGTGTGGAAGGGAATGAAATTCAGATTCCTGTAACTGTAAAAAATATAGGAAAAATTTATGCCGGAAAAGAGGTTGTTCAGGTATATTATAGTGCAGCCGGCGGAGTAATGGAAAAGCCATATCAGGAGCTGGCAGCGTACCAAAAAACAAAATTGCTGGCACCGGGTGAAACAGAAGAGATTGTCTTAAAGTATCAGGCAGAACAGATGGCGTCTTATTCAGAAAAAGAAGCAGCATGGATATTGGAAAAAGGTGACTATATTATCCGGGTTGGAAATAGCTCGGCTTCTACAAAAGTTGCAGGAGTTATAGAAGTCTGTGAAGATATACAAACATTAAAGGCAAAAAATTTGTTTGCACTGGATGTCGCACTGAATGAGATTCATCCGGATGCTGTAAAATTGGAAGAAAAGAAAAAAGAAGCCGCCAGTTATCAGGCAGAAAAAATAATCTTTGACACAACAGCTATTGCACAAAAAACGGTTGTTTATCAGGGAATGCGGAAGGAATACCATACAGATAAGACAGATAAAATTACCATGCAGGATCTTCTTTCAGAAAAAGCAACAGTAGAAGAATTAGTGGCGCAGCTTTCAACGGAAGAACTTGCAGAATTTTGTGTGGGTACTTTGCGTGCTGACGGAGGGGAAGTTGTTGGAAATGCATCTTACACTGTACCTGGAGCAGCAGGAGACACCTCTTCTGTATGCAAAGAATCAAGAGGAATCAAGAATATGATACTTGCAGATGGTCCTGCCGGACTTCGCTTGCAGCCACATTTTAAGACGAAAAAGGATGGAACACTTCTTCCAGGTGGAGAGGTGATGGGGGATGCATACACACCATTTAATCCAAATATCGATGAGAAGGAAGTGGATAATTATTATCAGTATTGTACTGCAATTCCAATTGGCTGGGCACTGGCACAGTCATGGAACACAGAACTTGTAGAAAAGGCTGGAGATATGGTTGGTTCAGAAATGGAACAATTTCATGTAGATCTGTGGCTTGCACCAGCGTTAAATATTCACAGAAATCCGCTTTGCGGACGTAACTTTGAATATTATTCCGAAGACCCATATGTTTCCGGTAAAATTGCGGCAGCAATGACAAAAGGAGTACAGAAGCACAGGGGCAAGGGAACAACGATCAAGCATTTTGCGGTGAATAATCAGGAAGATAACCGTTACTTTGTCAATGCACATGTAAGTGAGCGGGCACTTCGTGAAATTTATCTGAAGGGATTTGAAATTGCAGTGCGTGAAGCACAGCCATTATCCATCATGACTTCGTACAACCTGTTAAACGGTATCCATACAGCAAACAGCCATGATCTGATCCAGGGAATGGCAAGAGACGAATGGGGATTTAAAGGAGTAGTGATGACCGATTGGTTCACCTCACAGGATATGCCGATGATTACCGGAAAATTCAAACCAGCTTATCCAATCTCAGCATCTACCGGCTGTATTTATGCAGGCAATGACATCCAGATGCCAGGATGCCAGAAAAATGTCGATGATATTGTAGAAGCGGTTAAAACGGGAAAAGAGATTGATGGATATAAAATCACGAAAGCAGATTTACAGTTTAATGCGGCAAATGTAATCAGAGTTGTTGCCAGGACAATGTAAGGAAAAGCAAATACACATTTTTATGGATAAAACTCTCCGGAAAGACAGATAATATAAAACTGTTTTTCCGGAAGAATCTGTGAAATAAGTTGAATTATACATAGAATATGTTACAATAATACCACTCAATGAGTGGTATTATTTTTAGGGGGAATTATGGGAGAACAGTATACGATAGCAGAAAGAATGAAACAATTGAGAAATATCACCGGATTTAACAGAGCAGAGTTTGCGAGACAGCAGGGAATTCCATTGCGGACTATAGAGGAGTGGGAAGCTGGAAGAAGAAAAATGCCGGAATATGTATTGCGTCTTTTAGCTTATAAAATACAGTTAGAGAGCAGTAAGAAAGATCAGAGAATTCATATTATTCAGGATGAAAATAATAAAAGCATTGTGTTGATAAATGATATAAGATTTAAATCAAGGCGAAACATTGACTGGAATGAAATTGAGGAATATTTAAAGGAGTATATTGGAAACACATATGAGATTCTGGAAACATGCGAAAAAATCTATATTGGTAACGATTTTCCAGATGAATTTTGCCATTCCAAAGATAAAATCAGGTTGAAGGGGGCTAATGAAAAAGCGAAAGCAAATATGATTTCTGCAATCGAAGAACTGATTTATATAGCGGCAGACAGGACAGAAACGGAAGATTATCAGGGAAAACATGGAGCGAAAGCAAAGAAAGGCTGGTATCGTTATGATACAAGATTTGGCATACCAAAATATGATGAAAATGGAGAACTTGAAGGATATCATATATATTCTGCAAAAATGCTTGTAAGAAGAGATGAGGATGGAAAATTATATTTATATGATTTTGTGCGCACAAAAAAAGAAACGAGCAGCCCGCTTAGGCAATGAGCCATACGGTTGTAAACTTCGTTTCTTCATAAAGACTATATGCGAATTTGGGTAAAATGTCAATCACTTTTTCCATTCAGCTGAGAAACTTTTTCAAAGCAAACTCATGAGAAAAAATTTGCC
>ERZ1673693.174-NODE-174-length-94028-cov-49.536973_pt1 | contig 94028 bp, 64 predicted proteins | sample MGYA00580223_ERZ1673693 | MGnify/ENA primary metagenome ERZ1673693 (study PRJEB41218, sample SAMN15661741) | gut metagenome | host: Homo sapiens | place: Canada: London | collected 2015-08-20/2019-03-30 | study: EMG produced TPA metagenomics assembly of...
CGTGACCCCATGCGTGACAGGCATGTATTCTAACCAGCTGAACTAACGCACCATTGTTTCATTGTTTTGTTGCTATCTCTCTCGATTGCGGTTGCAAAGGTAGACATTTATTTTGAATCTGCAATAGCATTCTGATTTTTTCTTGTATAAAATCTCATTTTTCTATCTGTTTTGTCGCAAATATGGGTCGTCGGGGGGATTTGCATTGTTTTAGAGGGCTTGGATACCAGGTTTGTGAGGGAGAATATCCGATGTGTAGCGGGGCTTATGTGGTTATTGAACTTATATACTAGGAATGGGTAGTTGGGTAGAAATATGGTTCCAGGCTGACTGTAAAATAACGATAGAGAAGGTTATAGCCTTGTTTTATTAGGAAAACGGAACTTTAAAAGATGATTTTAAAACTTATTGCTTGAAAAATTCGTTATTTAGCAATAAATGGTTATTTTTGCCTTCCTAAAAATGAGACTAATATAAAGATGTAGTAAATAAAAGTATTTTGGTATGATGAAAACAGCCAAATTGTTGCTGTATTGCCCTGACAGACCTGGAATTCTGGCAGAAGTAACAGACTTTATAACGGTAAACAAGGGCAATATTATCTATCTGGACCAGCATGTAGATCATGTGGAGAATATCTTTTTTATGCGGATAGAGTGGGAATTGAAAGATTTTTTGATTCCTCAGGAAAAAATAGAGGATTATTTTGAAACGTTATATGCACAGAAATACGGAATGTACTTTCGCTTGTATTTCTCGGATGTGAAACCGAGGATGGCTATTTTTGTGTCTAAAATGTCGCACTGCTTGTTTGACTTGCTGGCACGTTATACGGCAGGGGAGTGGAATGTAGAGGTTTCTCTTATCATAAGTAATCATCCTGATTTGCAACATGTGGCAGAAAGGTTTGGCATTCCTTTTTATCTTTTCCCTATTACCAAAGAAAACAAGCAGGAACAGGAAAGAAGAGAGATGGAGGTGCTTGCCAAGCATAAAGTGAACTTTATCGTACTGGCGCGTTATATGCAGGTTGTTTCCGAGCATTTGATAAATGCGTATCCGAACCGCATTATTAATATTCACCATTCTTTTCTGCCGGCTTTTGTGGGGGCAAAGCCCTATCACGCTGCTTTCGAACGTGGCGTGAAAATTATAGGAGCTACCAGTCACTATGTGACTACCGAACTGGATGCTGGTCCTATTATCGAACAGGATGTGGTGCGTATCTCGCATAAAGATACGGTGAATGATTTGGTGAACAAAGGTAAGGATCTGGAAAAAATAGTTCTTTCGCGAGCTGTTCAGAAACATATCGAAAGAAAGGTGCTGACTTATAAAAATAAAACGGTTATATTTAGCTGATTTTATTAATGTGCTACACTTTATAGAATAAATAAAAGGCAGGTTGATATGAAAGTGGCAATAATCAAATATAATGCAGGCAACATTTGTTCTGTGGATTATGCGTTGAGGCGTCTTGGGGTGACTCCTGTTATAACAGCCGATAAGGAGGAATTGCTTAGTGCGGATAAAATTATCTTTCCGGGTGTAGGAGAAGCTGAGACGACCATGCGTTTTCTGCGTTCGTGTGGGATGGACCGGTTGATAAAAGAACTTAATCGGCCTTTGCTGGGTATCTGTTTGGGTATGCAGTTGATGTGCAGGCATTCGGAAGAAGGTGATGTAGATTGCTTGGGTATTTTCGACACGGAGGTGAAGCGCTTTGTACCATTGAAGCATGAGGATAAGGTGCCGCATATGGGCTGGAACACGATAGGGCAGACATGTAGTGGTCTGTTTGAGGGCTTTACCAAAGAAGAATACGTATACTTTGTACATAGTTACTATGTACCGGTTAATGATTGTACGGCTGCTGTGACGGATTATATCCATCCGTTCAGTGCTGCTTTGCATAAGGACAATTTTTATGCCACCCAGTTTCATCCGGAGAAAAGCGGTAGTGTCGGCGAACGTATTCTGAGTAATTTTTTGGCATTGTAACAGTATATATAATAATAGTATATTCCTTAATATGATAGAACTTATTCCGGCCATTGATATAATTGATGGAAAGTGTGTGCGGCTTTCGCAAGGCGATTACAATAGCAAGAAGGTGTATAATGACGATCCGTTGGAGGTGGCGAAAGAGTTGGAGGCTCATGGCATCAGACGTCTGCATGTCGTCGATTTGGATGGAGCGGCTTCTCATCATGTAGTCAACTATCGTACGTTGCAGCGGATTGCTTCAGGTACTGCATTAGAGATTGATTTTGGAGGTGGAGTGAAGAGTGATGAAGACTTGAGAATTGCTTTCGAAAGTGGTGCGCGGATGGTTACGGGCGGAAGTATTGCGGTGACCAATCCGGATATGTTTTGCCATTGGCTGGACTTGTATGGACAGGAGAAAATAATATTGGGAGCTGATGTGAAGGATGAGAAGGTGGCCGTCGGTGGATGGAAGGAAGAGAGTGTCTGGAAGCTGTTTCCTTTTCTGAAGGACTATCATGCTCGGGGAGTTACGAAGGTGATCTGTACGGATATCGGTTGTGATGGTATGTTGCAAGGACCTGCCGTTGCGCTCTATAAAAAGATACTGGCGGAATTTCCGGAACTTTATCTGATAGCCAGTGGAGGTGTGGGAAGCATGGCCGATATTGAAATGCTGGAGTTGGCGGGAGTCCCGGCGGTTATTTTTGGAAAAGCATTGTACGAGGGACGTATTACGTTGAAAGAGTTGGAGAAGATACTTGCCTGAATGATGCCTGACAGCAACTGACAGGTGCATGAGAAGATAAAGAATGATGAAATAATAAATAATAGAATTGTGTTAGCGAAAAGAATAATACCTTGTCTTGACATCAAGAATGGACAAACCGTAAAAGGCACGAATTTTGTGAATCTGCGTCAGGCGGGCGATCCTGTTGAACTGGCTCGTGCCTACAGTGAACAGGGAGCGGACGAATTAGTCTTTTTGGATATTACAGCCAGTTTTGAAGGTCGTAAGACTTTTGTTGAATTGGTGAAACGTATAGCTGCCAATATCAGCATACCTTTTACGGTTGGTGGGGGAATTCACGAATTGAGTGACGTAGACCGGTTGTTGAGTGCAGGTGCTGATAAGATATCTGTTAATTCGGCAGCTATCCGTCGGCCTGAACTGATAGACGAGATAGCCAAGCATTTTGGTTCGCAGGTGTGTGTGCTGGCTGTTGACGCCAAACTGTCGGATAAAGGATGGTGGTGTTATCTTAATGGTGGACGGGTGGAAACTGACAAAGAACTGTTTGCTTGGGTGAAAGAAGCTCAGGAACGGGGAGCAGGAGAGGTCTTGTTTACCAGTATGGATCACGATGGTGTGAAAAACGGGTATGCCAATGAGGCGCTTTCGGCGATGTCGGAAACCTTGTCCATACCGGTTATCGCATCTGGTGGAGCAGGGAAAAAAGAGCATTTCAGAGACGTTTTTATGCAGGGAAAAGCCGACGCTGCGTTGGCTGCCAGTGTTTTTCATTTCGGAGAAATAAAAATTCCCGAATTAAAATCGTATCTTTGTGCCCAAGGTATTGCAATGAGACGTTAAGTTGATCTGTAAAATAACTAATTTTTGAATGGAAATGGATTTTGATAAGATGAATGGACTTGTTCCAGCTATTATACAGGATGCAGATACTGCTAAAGTCCTGATGTTGGGCTTTATGAACAAAGAAGCTTATGATAAAACGGTGGAGACCGGAAAAGTGACCTTTTTCAGCCGGACAAAGAACCGTTTGTGGACAAAAGGTGAAGAAAGTGGCAATTTCCTGAATGTAGTTTCTATGAAGGAAGATTGCGATAAAGATACATTGTTGATTCAGGTTCATCCGGTAGGACCGGTGTGTCATCTTGGAACAGATACTTGCTGGGGTGAGAAAAATGAAGAGCCTGTCATGTTTCTGAAGTTATTGCAGGATTTTATAGACAAACGTCACGAAGAAATGCCTGAGGGTTCGTATACGACCAGCCTGTTTCGTTCTGGAGTGAATAAAATGGCACAAAAGGTAGGCGAGGAAGCTGTTGAAACGGTGATTGAAGCCTGTAACGGAACAGACGAGAGACTGATTTACGAAGGAGCTGATTTGTTGTATCACCTGATTGTACTGTTGACGTCGAAGGGATACCGCATTGAAGACCTGGCACGCGAATTGCAGGAACGTCACAGTTCGACGTGGAAAAAACATTGATAGGAGAAACCGGCATAGGTTGATGACTTGCAGTACATATGGAGGATGTCTTGATAAAATATGAGAATGTAGAAATACGTCAGCAAGAACTGAGCATACTGAATGATGTAAATTTGCAGTTCCGAAGGGGAGAATTTATTTTCCTGATAGGAAAGGTAGGCTCGGGAAAGACCAGTTTGCTGAAGACATTTTATGGTGAGCTGGATATTGCTGCCGGTGAAGCGGAAGTGTTGGGGTATGATATGAGGCACATAAAGCGGAAACATATCCCGCAGTTACGTCGGAAACTGGGCATTGTGTTTCAGGACTTCCAGCTGCTCATTGACCGTACCGTAAATGATAATCTGGAGTTTGTGCTTCGTGCCACCGGTTGGAAGAACAAGGCTGAGATTAAGGAACGTATAGCTGAGGTTCTGGAACTGGTAGGAATGGGAAACAAAGGATATAAATTCCCGAATGAATTATCTGGCGGTGAACAGCAGCGCATTGTGATAGCGCGCGCGGTTCTGAATTCTCCGGAAATTATCTTGGCCGATGAGCCAACCGGAAATCTGGATGTGGAGACCGGACATGCTATTGTGAACCTGTTGCATGGTTTGAGTGAACAGGGAGCATTGGTTGTTATGACGACGCACAACTTGCAGCTGTTGCGTGAATTTGCAGGAAGAATATACCGCTGTTCCGATCATCGTATTCAGGAAGTGACAGAAAAAGAATAAATATGTAAAATAAGAAGTTGTAGGTGTTTGCCTTGCGACTTGTAACAATAAACTAATAAATATAAGAACGAAAATGAAAGTATTAAAGTTTGGAGGTACTTCAGTAGGCTCGGCTCAACGGATGAAAGAAGTGGCCAAATTGATTACCGATGGTGAACGTAAGATTGTGGTCCTTTCAGCCATGTCGGGTACCACAAACACATTAGTGGAAATTTCGGATTATCTGTATAAAAAGAATCCGGAGGGTGCTAATGAGATTATCAATAGACTGGAGTCGAAATATCGCCAGCACATTGATGAACTTTATGCTACTTCTGAGTATAAGCAAAAAGGCTTGGAACTAATCAAATCTCATTTTGATTATATCCGTTCTTATACAAAGGATCTTTTTACTTTATTCGAGGAAAAAGTAGTTTTGGCACAGGGGGAACTGATTTCTACATCCATGATGAATTATTACCTTCAGGAATGCGGAGTGAAGTCTGTTTTGCTTCCGGCTTTGGAGTTTATGCGTACGGACAAAAATGCGGAACCCGATCCTGTTTATATAAAGGAGAAATTGCAGATGCAGCTGGAGTTGTATCCTGATGCAGAGATTTATATTACGCAAGGCTTCATCTGCCGCAATGCATATGGCGAGATTGATAATTTGCAGCGAGGAGGAAGTGACTATACAGCTTCGTTGATCGGTGCAGCTGTCAATGCAGATGAAATACAGATCTGGACAGATATTGACGGAATGCACAACAATGATCCGCGTATTGTAGACAAGACTTCACCGGTGCGTCATTTGCATTTTGAAGAAGCTGCAGAGTTGGCTTACTTCGGTGCTAAGATATTGCATCCTACTTGTATTCAGCCTGCCAAGTATGCCAATATTCCGGTGCGTTTGCTGAACACTATGGATCCTACAGCTCCTGGTACTTTGATTTCCAATGATACTGAGAAAGGTAAGATTAAGGCTGTTGCAGCCAAGGATAATATCACGGCAATCAAAATTAAGTCAAGCCGTATGTTGCTGGCTTATGGTTTCTTGCGTAAGGTATTTGAGATTTTTGAAAGCTATCAGACTTCTATTGATATGATCTGTACTTCTGAAGTCGGAGTTTCTGTATCTATTGACAATACGAAACATCTGAATGAGATTTTGGATGATCTGAAGAAATATGGTACGGTCACTGTAGACAAGGATATGTGTATTATCTGCGTTGTAGGCGATTTGGAATGGGAGAATGTAGGCTTTGAAGCAAAGGCTCTTGACGCTATGCGTGATATTCCTGTTCGTATGATTTCTTTTGGAGGAAGTAATTATAATATTTCTTTCCTTATTCGTGAGTGTGATAAGAAGCAGGCGTTGCAATCGCTCAGCGATATGTTGTTCAACGAATAAAAATCTGGTATAACCATTTGATATGAAACGCGCATTATATGAACTGCACGGGGAATGTTTTTGTTTAGAACATACTGTGCGGTTTATATGATTCGCGTTTTTTATATTTAACTGAACAAAGTTTTGATTTATGAAAGGTGTATTTCCTGTTGACAAGTTTCGCGAATTGCGGACTCCATTTTATTATTATGATACGAAGATCCTGCGTGATACGTTGGACTGTATTCGCCGAGAATTAGCAAAGTATGATAATTATTTTGTTCATTATGCTGTAAAAGCCAATGCAAATCCTAAGTTGCTGACTATCATTCGTGAGAGTGGATTGGGAGCTGATTGTGTGAGTGGGGGTGAAATACGTGCAGCTATTAAGGCTGGTTTCCCTGCTGATAAGATTGTTTATGCTGGTGTAGGTAAGGCAGATTGGGAAATCAATCTGGGATTGGATTATAACATATTTTGTTTTAATGTGGAATCTATTCCCGAATTGGAGATCATTAATGAACTGGCTGCGGCAAAAGGGAAAGTGGCTAATGTTGCTTTCCGGATTAATCCTGATGTGGGTGCTCATACACATGCCAATATCACGACTGGGCTGGCAGAGAACAAGTTTGGTATTAATATGGCTGATATGGACCGTGTAATAGACTTGGCGCAAGATTTGAAAAACGTGAAGTTTATTGGTTTGCATTTTCATATTGGTTCACAAATTTTGGATATGGGTGACTTTGCTGCACTTTGTAATCGTGTAAATGAGTTGCAGGATAAGCTGGAGGCGCGGCACATTCGTATTGAATATGTAAATGTTGGGGGAGGACTGGGCATTGATTATGCACATCCGAACCGTCAGGCTGTTCCCGATTTCAAAAGTTATTTTGAAACTTATGATAATTGCCTGAAGTTGCGTTCTTATCAGACTTTGCATTTCGAATTAGGCCGCTCAGTCGTTGCGCAGTGTGGTTCGCTGATATCAAAAGTATTATATGTAAAACAGGGTACTAATAAACAGTTTGCCATTCTGGATGCCGGTATGACCGATCTTATTCGTCCTGCTCTTTATCAGGCATATCATAAGATTGAAAATATAACTTCTGATGAGACTCCTGAAACTTATGACGTAGTTGGACCTATTTGTGAATCTTCGGATGTGTTTGGTAAGGCCATTGATTTAAATAAGGTAAGGCGCGGCGATCTGATTGCTCTACGTTCGGCTGGTGCCTACGGGGAAATTATGGCTTCCAGTTACAATTGCCGTGAATTGCCACAAAGCTATACTTCTGATGAATATAGTTTTTTTGTATAAAAAATGTTATTGGAAGAACAATTTGACTGTGTTGTTGTTATATTTGTAATCATTACAAATATAAACTATTAAATAACTCATAATTATGATAACAGAAAAATTACAAAACGCAATCAATGAGCAGATTACTGCTGAAATGTGGTCTTCTAACCTGTATTTAGCAATGTCTTTCTATATGGAAAAGGAAGGCTATTGTGGAATGGCTTCTTGGCTGAAAAAACAATCATTTGAAGAGCACTCACATGCATGTGAACTGGCTTCTTATATTATTAAGCGTGGTGGAAAGGCTGCGTTGGACAAGATTGATGTTGTTCCAAATGATTTTGGTACTCCATTGGAAGTCTTCGAGCAGGTTTATGAACACGAATGCCGTGTATCAAAGATGATTGATGCACTTGTTGATGTTGCTGCGGCCGAAAAAGACAAGGCTTCTCAGGACTTCTTGTGGGGATTTGTACGCGAGCAAGTTGAGGAAGAGGCTACAGCTGCTGGTGTGGTGGATATGATAAAGAAGGCTGGTGCTGCTGGTATTTTCTTCATCGATTCTAAGCTGGGAGAACGCAAGTAAGCGATTGATACACAAATATAATAGAAGCGGTAAAGTTGCTGATTTATTGGGCAATCTTTACCGCTTCTTTGTTTTACTTATGGACGCTGAATATTATTTCAGTACATTAAGTTCTTTTCCTACTTTTATGAATGCCTCGATGCATTTGTCCAAATGTTCTTTTTCGTGACCTGCAGAAATCTGTACACGAATACGAGCCTGGCCTTTAGGCACTACGGGATAATAGAAACCTGTTACATAGATACCTTCTTCTTGCATGCGTGCTGCATAGATTTGCGATAACTTGGCATCATAGAGCATTACGGCACAGATTGCACTTTGAGTCGGCTTGATGTCGAATCCGGCAGCGGTCATTTTGTCTCTGAAGTAATTGACATTTTCTACCAGTTTATCATGCAATGCGTTGCTCTCTTTCAGCATTTTGAAAACTTCCAGACTGGCACCGATTACGGCAGGAGCTACAGAATTAGAGAACAGGTAAGGACGACTACGCTGACGAAGCAGGTCGATGATTTCTTTGCGTCCGGTAGTAAAGCCACCCATAGCACCGCCAAACGCTTTTCCTAATGTTCCGGTATAAATATCTACCCGGCCATAAGTGTTGTACAATTCGCTGACACCGTGTCCGGTTGCTCCTACTACTCCGGCTGAGTGAGATTCGTCGACCATAACAAGGGCGTCGTATTTCTCGGCAAGATCACAGATCTTATCCATTGGAGCGACATTGCCATCCATTGAGAATACTCCGTCGGTAACTACGATGCGGAAACGTTGAGCTTGAGCTTCTTGCAGGCACTTCTCTAGTTCTTCCATGTTGGCGTTGGCATAACGGTAGCGTTTAGCTTTGCACAGGCGCACACCGTCGATGATGGAAGCGTGGTTTAATGAATCGGAGATGATGGCATCTTCTTCGGTAAAGAGTGGTTCGAAGACACCGCCGTTGGCATCGAAGCAGGCGGCATACAGGATTGTGTCTTCGGTGTGGAAGTAATCGGAAATGGCGGCTTCCAGTTCTTTATGAATATCTTGTGTTCCACAGATGAAGCGTACAGACGACATGCCGTATCCGCGGCGATCCATCATCTGCTGAGCTGCGGCAATCAGGCGAGGATTGTTGGACAATCCGAGGTAATTGTTGGCGCAGAAGTTCAGAACTTCTTTTCCTTTTACTGTGATGGCAGCCTGTTGGGGGCTTTCGATGAGCCGTTCTTCTTTGTAGAGTCCGGCTTCTTTAATCTCGGCAAGTGTCTTGCTGAGATAATCTTGCATTTTACCGTACATAATTTTATTTTTTAAGGTGATATGTTCTTTTGTTACATTCTCTACAAAGAACATCATTTTTCTCTAAATAAACAATAGCAAGTTGATAGAAAAATGAAAAAAAAGTGCGTATATTTGCCTCCCGATACTAACAACACCTTAATAAATAAGTCGTATGAAGAATATTTTGGTAATTGGAGCTACCGGGCAGATCGGTTCTGAGCTCACATTAGAGTTGCGTAAACGTTATGGTGATGACCATGTTGTGGCCGGATATATCCCAAGTGCTATGCCACAAGGAGAGTTAAAGGCGTCAGGCCCTTCGGCTATAGCTGACGTAACCGATCGTCAATCCATTGAGGTGGTAGCACGTCAATTTAAGATTGATACGATTTACAACTTGGCTGCATTGTTGTCTGTTGTTGCAGAAAGTCGTCCGGCTATGGCTTGGAAGGTCGGCATTGACGGGTTGTGGAATGTCTTGGAAGTTGCACGCGAGTATGGATGTGCTGTGTTTACTCCAAGTTCTATTGGTTCGTTTGGAGAATCTACTCCTCATGTTAAAACTCCTCAGGATACCATTCAGCGTCCTCGTACGATGTATGGCGTTACGAAAGTAACTACAGAGTTGCTGAGTGATTATTATTACACGAAATATGGCGTAGATACCCGTGCTGTTCGTTTCCCAGGTATCATTTCCAATGTAACTCCTCCGGGTGGTGGAACGACCGATTATGCAGTTGATATCTACTATTCTGCAGTGAAGGGTGAAAAGTTTATTTGTCCGATTAAGGAGGGTACATATATGGATATGATGTACATGCCCGATGCATTGAATGCTGCTATTTCGTTGATGGAAGCTGACCCTGCCCGATTGAAACATCGCAATGCGTTTAATGTTGCTTCCATGAGTTTTTCTCCCGAAATTATTTATGCGGCAATCAAAAAGCATGTTCCCGATTTTGAAATGGAATATAAGGTTGATCCGCTGAAACAAGCTATTGCAGACAGCTGGCCCGATTCGTTGGATGATTCTTGTGCCCGTGAAGAATGGGACTGGAAGCCTCAATATGATCTTGAGTCAATGACTGTTGATATGCTTGAAAAACTGAGAGCTAAATTTAAAAAGTGACCTTGAGGTCCGTAAAAGATGAAAAAAATATTTTTAGGGTTCTTCATCTTGGCTGTTTGCTGTTCTTGTGGGAATAAGAAAGTTAAGATAGACCCTTTTACCTCTATAACAGATTTAGTGGATTCAGCTTCGCATCAGGGTAGCGAAGCTGATTCCTTGAATCAAATAGCAGAAGCAGAGACTCCTAAACCGATGGAGGCAGATGAGCTATTTGATGATTTTATTTTTAATTATGCTTCCGATGAGGCTTTGCAACGGCAAAGAACAGTTTTCCCCCTGCCTTATTATAACGTTGATACCCCTTTGCGTATCCAAAAGGAAGAGTGGAAGCATGATTATTTGTTCACTCGTCAAAGTTATTACACCATGCTTTTCGATAACGAAGAAGATATGGACTTGATTGGGGATACGACTTTGACCTCTGTACAAGTTGAGTGGATTTTCTTGCAGACACATATGGTGAAGAAATACTATTTTGAGCGTAAAAAAGGTATGTGGATGCTCGAAGCCATTAATTTGCGGCATATGGAGAAAGATGCAAATCAGAACTTTGTAGATTTTTATGCGCATTTTGCTTCCGATAGTTTGTATCAGAGGACGCATATTTGTAATCCGTTGAGATTTGTAACAATCGATCCGGACGACGAATTCTCAATATTGGAAACAACATTATCTGTAGACCAGTGGTTTGCTTTTCGGCCTACCTTGCCGACGGACCAGTTGTCTAACATCAATTACGGACAGAAGAATGAGGATTTGTCCGATTCGAAAATTCTCAAGGTGAACGGAATTGGAAACGGTTACTCCAATGTGTCTTATTTTCGGAAGAAGAAGGGCGAATGGGAATTGTATAAGTACGAAGATACAAGTATTTAAGCTTTTGGAATATGATTTTCGAAAAAGGGAGAAACATACCTAATACATTTGGTCTTGACGTCAAAGCTGGAAGGTGGCTTGAATATGCCTCGGTGGAAGAACTGAAGGCCTTGATTGCAGAGGGACAGATTTCCTCTCCTTATTTGCATGTCGGGAGCGGCAGTAATTTGTTGTTTTTAGGAGATTTTGAAGGAACTGTATTACATTCGGCTATCAGATCGATTGAAATGGTGAATCAGGATGCCGAAAAAGTATGGTTGCGTGTAGGTGCAGGTGTCATTTGGGATGATTTTGTTGCTTATTGCGTAGAGCGCGGATATTATGGTGCTGAGAATCTTTCCCTGATACCCGGTGAGGTAGGAGCCAGCGCCGTACAGAATATTGGTGCCTATGGCGTCGAAGTGAAAGATCTGATAAGCTGTGTGGAAACGCTTGATGTGCATGGAGACAGGCGAGTTTTCGGCGTTGAAGAGTGTGGTTATGCCTATCGGAACAGTGTGTTTAAGAGACCTGACATGAAATCTTTCTTTGTGACTCATGTAACTTTTGCTTTGAATAAGGCTGAACAATACACGTTGAACTATGGCACGATTCGTCAGGAGCTGGAGAAATATCCCCAAATTGATCTGGCAACGGTCAGACAGGTGATTGTGAGCATTCGCGAAAGTAAACTGCCCGATCCGAAAGTGCTTGGAAACGCAGGAAGCTTTTTCATGAATCCGATTGTTACGCGTACAAAATATGAAACGTTGTTGCAGGAATATCCTTCCATGCCATCCTATCAGGTGGATGCTACGCATGTGAAGATTCCGGCTGGCTGGATGATTGAACAGTGCGGTTGGAAAGGTAAAAGCTTGGGGAATGCGGCTGTGCACGATAAGCAGGCGCTGGTACTGGTCAACTGTGGCGGAGCTACCGGTGCGGACATTGTAGCTTTGTCGGATGCAGTACGAGCTGCGGTACGCGAGAAGTTTGGCGTGGAAATACATCCGGAGGTGAATATGATTTGATCTGTTTCGGATAGGCTCGGATAGGTTAAAGTGATTAACTGATTAAAAGGTATTAAAGTGAAATTAAGGATATTAGGCAGTGGAACTTCGACGGGAGTTCCTGAAGTAGGGTGTACATGCCCGGTTTGTACTTCGACGGATCCTAGAGACAACCGTTTGCGTGCGTCGTCTCTGATACATACCGATGATGCGGTGATTCTGATTGATTGTGGGCCTGATTTCAGGGAACAGATGCTTCGGGTATCTCCTTTTGAAAGGATAGATGCGGTGCTGATAACACACGAGCATTACGACCATGTAGGAGGGCTTGATGACTTGCGCCCGTTCTGCCGCTTCGGTGAAATTCCTGTTTATACGGACGGCTATATCGTCGATCATCTTTGCGCACGTATGCCATATTGCTTTGTCGATAAAAAATATCCTGGAATTCCGCGTATTTATCTGAAGCAGGTGGAAGCCGGAAAACCGTTTTATGTTCATACGACAGAGGTCTTTCCGGTGCGGGTTATGCATGGAAAATTGCCCATCCTGGGTTATCGCATTGGAGGACGTTTAGGGTACATCACCGATATGTCTGCCATGCCGGACGAATCATACGAGCAACTGAAAGGCGTAGAAGTATTGGTTATCAATGCGCTGCGTCCGCAACCGCACCCTACGCACCAGACAATTTCGGAAGCGCTGGCTGCTGCCGAACGTATCGGGGCGCGCGAAACCTATTTTATTCATATGAGCCACCATGCCGGCTTGCATCGTGTGATAAGCGAACAGCTGCCCCCACACATACATTTTGCCTATGACGGATTGGAAGTAGACTTATAAACTTTTGCAACATTTATTTTGTTTTGTTAGTTGTTTTTTTTATTTTTGCCAAAACAAGATGAATGTGTGCCATGAAGTTCCGCCTGCTCATACGAATAATTGTGATAGTGTCCGTAGTGCTGGTATGCACAGGTTTTGGTGTGTATTCCTTTTTGTGGCTGGATACTGTCGAACGGCAGAAAGACTTCGATCTTCACACATTGGTTCCGCAGGATGCGATAGCTGTGCTTCAGACGGACAGAATGGCAGAACTTGTGCAGGATGTCAACGGATTGCAGTGTAGCGAAGAGGGACATTTCTTATACGTTTCCGACCTTTTTACTTATCTGAAAAAATACCTCCAGACGTTTGTCGATGATACGCCTCATGGGCTGAGTGCCCAGATGAACCGGATGCTGATAAGCTTTCACGAGCCCGACAATAAATTGAATCAGGTGCTGTATTGCAGCCTGGGTGCCGGTGACTCGAAGCTGGTAGAGGCATTCATTCAGAAATATACTTCCAGCCATTTTCCGGCAAAGCAAACCGATTATCGGGGCAGAAGCATTTCCATCTATCCGATGTCGGGCGGGCGTTTTCTGGCAGCTTATTTTACTTCCGATTATCTGGTGGTCAGTTTTCAGAAACGGCTGATAGAGCAGGTTATCGATGCTGTTACTGACAAGAGTTCGCTGATGGAGCTTCCGTCTTTCCGGTCGATGCATTTGGGTAAACGGGCCAATGTTTCCGCCACACTTTACGTACGCATGAAATCCATTGATATGGGTGGAGATGCCGATACTGTCCGTACTGCTGCCCAGCTGGGCGGATGGGGAGAATTTGATCTGAAACTGAAAGACGATGCTGTTTATTGTTCGGGACTGAGTCATGGGGCTGACTCGACACTGACCTTTGTCAACGCGTTGCGCAAGCAGAGGCCTATTGAACTGTTCCCCGGGCAGCTGCTTCCCGGAACTACTTTCTTTTATGATTTCTGGTCCGTCTCGGACGGGCAAGAGGTGTGGAACTTTGTTCAGTCGCAGCAATACGCCGGAAGCGGATATTCGGATTACATCAAGGCGCGTGATGAAGAATGGATCGGTTTCCTGAACGAATACGGCGGTGGCCGCATACTTTCCTGTCTGTTCCATCCGAAAGATACTGTCGATACGCGTCCTTGCGCCGTAATGAGGGTGCCGATTGTAGATGTGCTTCATGCCGAGCGGAAACTGCAATCGTTGTTGTATGCCACTCCGCGCGAGAAAGACGCTCCTCCTTTCCAATGGAGTTCGCCTCAGTACAAGCTTTATCCTCAGGCGCGTCCGTATCGGCAATATGTATTGCCCCGTAACACCTTGCTTGCCCGCTTGGCCGGCATTGCCGGGTCGGCTCTGCATACGTATGCCTGTTTCTATAAAGGCTCGCTGCTTCTGGCTCCGGATGCTCGCAGCCTTTCTGCTTATATCTGTGCGATGGAGGAGAACGACTTGCTGGAGGGAATACCCCTGTACGAGGCAAGTGTGGAAGGACTTGCTCCGGTTTACAACTTTCTTATGATGGCCGATATGGAGGAGATTATGTCGCAGGAAGAAACATCTGTCCGCCTGGTGCCCAATTTCTTTTTCCGGCATTCCGATTTCTTCCGTCACTTCATTCTGTCCATACAGTTTACGTGTACGGATGGCGTGGTTTATCCCAATGTGGTCTTGTTGTATAAGGGCGGATGAGTCGTGCCCGGCTTGTTCTGCCTCTGTAGGAATAGTAAAAGGGGATGTGCGGTGTTTGCACATCCCCTTTTATATTTGATTACGGTTGTTTTTCAGCTGTCGACGTATTTTACTGTCGTTGCCTGCATTTGTCAGAACGGCAGGTCGTCGTTGGCGTCGCCTACAGTAAATTCGGGTGTAGCGGTAGGAGCGGGCGGCGGAACGGGAGCTCCGGCAGCGGCAGGGGCTGCAGCGGCAGCTGCGCTTACGCGTTCTACTTTCCAGGCGCGGATACTGTTGAACCAGCGGTCTTGCCATTGGCGTGCGTCGATGTCGAACGATACGGTCAGCTCTTCACCCATCTGGATGTTGAACTGTTCTATTTTGTCGGCTCCAAAAATGTCGAAACACATTTTACGGGGATATTGACCGTGGTCTTCAATCACGTATTCCTGTACTTTCCATTCATTGCCGGTCTTTGAAACTCCGCTTCTTGCAGGGAGTATAGCGATGATTTTTCCTGTAAATTCCATTGTTCTCTTTGTTTTAATGATGCGGCGAAGTTACAATTTTTTAGGAATATCCGACGAATAAATTCTGTTTTTTTGATTTTACTTTTCGAAGTGTGCCGGTGGCAATGCCGGAGGTGGTTGCTGTACGGCTGCTGTTCGATGGCTTTTGCCATGCCACAGGTATGTGTGTCCGTTCCCTTACTAGGGAACGCCGATTCCCTTTTGAGGGAACGGCAGTTTCCTAACTGGGGAACTCCAGTTTCCACAAGTGGGAACGGTTGGAAACGGCAAATGCTTGTTTTTTCTTTCCGTATTTTTTTGTCATAGGGAATTCTTTTTTTAACTTTGTCCGTCAGTTAAATAGGGTGGAGTGTGCTCCTCCCTGTGGTTGTACAATACAGGATTATAAAAACTTAAATATACGAAACATATGAAATTTATCGTCTCAAGTACTGCACTCTCCAGTCATTTGCAGGCTGTCAGTCGCGTGATTAATTCGAAAAATGCATTGCCCATTCTGGATTGCTTCCTTTTTGAACTGCAAGATGGGACTTTGTCGGTAACAGCATCCGATAGTGAAACCACGATGGTCACAACGGTTGAGGTGAACGAAAGCGATGCGGACGGACGTTTTGCCGTCACAGCCAAGACTTTGCTGGATGCCTTGAAGGAGATCCCCGAACAGCCTTTGACATTTGATGTGGACATGAACACGTTGGAAATCACCGTGCAGTATCAGAATGGTAAATACAGCCTCATGGGACAGAATGCAGACGAGTTTCCGCAGTCGGCCATGTTGGGCGAAAACGCAGTCCGTGTAGAAATGGAGGCTTCCATTCTGCTGGGAGGCATCAACCGTGCAGTGTTTGCTACTGCCGACGACGAACTTCGCCCTGTGATGAACGGTATCTATTTCGATATTACGACCGAAGATATTACAATGGTGGCTTCCGACGGTCATAAGCTGGTACGCTGCAAGACACTGGCTGCCAAGGGCAACGAACGCGCCGCTTTCATCCTGCCCAAGAAACCGGCTTCGCTGCTGAAGAACCTGCTGCCGAAGGAGCAGGGCACAGTGGTAGTCGAGTTTGACGAACGCAATGCTGTGTTCACGCTCGAAAACTATCGCATGGTGTGCCGTCTGATCGAAGGCCGTTATCCGAACTACAACTCCGTTATTCCGCAGAACAACCCGTATAAAGTGACGGTCGACCGCATGCAGCTGCTCGGAGCCTTGCGCCGTGTATCCATCTTCTCTTCTCAGGCAAGCAGCCTTATCAAGCTGCGCATGCAGGAGAATCTGATTGTGATTTCCGCTCAGGACATCGACTTCTCCACTTCGGCCGAAGAAAGCCTGACGTGCCAGTATGTGGGCAATCCGATGAGCATCGGCTTCAAGTCGACTTTCCTTATCGATATTCTAAACAACATCTCTGCCGAAGAGGTAGTCATCGAACTGGCCGATCCTTCGCGTGCAGGAGTCATTATCCCTGCCGAGCAGGAAGAGAATGAAGACCTGCTGATGCTGCTGATGCCGATGATGCTGAACGACTGATATATAAATGAATACTTGACTTAGCGGACGAGTTGGCAGCTTGGCAAGCGGTGTGGAGCGGTAGCTTTCTTCTGCTTGGCAATCTGCCGACTCGTTTCCTTGTCGGGCACTAAACAAATCATAGAATGAAACTGAATTTAAAGAACCCGATTGTTTTCTTCGATCTGGAGACGACCGGAACCAATATCAATACAGACCGGATTGTAGAAATCTGCTATCTGAAAGTATATCCCAATGGCAACGAAGAAGCCAAAACCATGCGTATCAATCCCGAAATGCACATCCCGGCCGAAGCCTCGGCTGTGCATGGCATATACGATGCCGACGTGGCCGATTGTCCTACTTTCAAGGAAGTGGCACGCAGCATAGCCAACGACATCGAAGGGTGCGACCTGGCCGGCTTCAATTCCAATCGTTTCGACATCCCCGTGTTGGCCGAAGAATTTCTCCGTGCCAATGTGGATATCGACATGAGCCGCCGGAAGTTTGTCGACGTGCAGGTTATCTTCCATAAGATGGAGCAACGCACCTTGTCGGCTGCTTACAAATTCTATTGTGGCAAGAATCTGGAAGATGCCCATACAGCCGAAGCCGATACACGTGCCACTTACGAAGTGCTGATGTCGCAACTCGACCGTTATCCGGAGTTGCAGAACGATATCGCTTTTCTGGCCGACTTCTCCAGTTTCAACCGCAATGTCGACTTTGCCGGCCGTATGGTGTACGACGACAACGGCGTGGAAGTCTTTAACTTCGGCAAGTACAAAGGCATGTCCGTATCCGAAGTGTTGAAGCGCGATCCGGGATATTACGGCTGGATGCTGAACAGTGACTTTACGTTGAATACAAAAGCCATGCTGACAAAGATTCGTCTGCGTGAAATGACTCAGAAGTAATTATGGCAAATATACTGAAAGGGAAGAAAATCGTATTGGGCATTACGGGCAGCATTGCCGCCTATAAGGCTTGTCTCATCATCCGCGGACTGATAAAGAAAGGAGCCGAGGTGCAGGTGGTCATCACCCCAGCGGGCAAGGAATTTATTACTCCCATCACCTTGTCGGCCCTGACCAGCAAACCCGTTATCAGCGAGTTTTTTGCCCAGCGCGACGGCACGTGGAACAGCCACGTCGATCTGGGCTTGTGGGCCGACGCCATGCTGATAGCTCCCGCTACAGCCTCGACCATTGGCAAGATGGCTAACGGAGTGGCCGACAACATGCTGGTCACCACTTACCTCTCGGCCAAGGCGCCGGTGTTTGTGGCTCCGGCAATGGACTTGGACATGTATGCCCATCCTTCTACCCAGAAGAATCTGGAGATACTCCGTTCGTACGGAAATCACATCATAGAGCCGGGAACCGGCGAGCTGGCCAGCCACCTGGTAGGCAAAGGCCGGATGGAAGAACCGGAAAACATTATCCGCCATCTGGAAGAATACTTCGCAGCCAAGGAAGGCGACCTGACAGGCAAAACCATTCTGATAACAGCCGGACCAACGTACGAAAAGATAGATCCGGTGCGCTTCATCGGGAATTACTCGTCGGGCAAGATGGGCTTTGCGCTGGCCGACGAATGTGCGGCGCGCGGTGCGAAGGTGATACTTGTGGCAGGCCCTGTGCAGCGGAACACCTATTTCCCCGTGCAGCGCTGCAATGTAGAGAGTGCCGGACAGATGTACGAAGAGACTTGCAAACATTTTCCGCAGGCCGATGCGGTTATCCTGTCGGCTGCTGTGGCCGACTATACGCCCGAGCAAGTGGCAGATCACAAGATCAAGCGCGAAAAGACGGGAGACATGACGCTGTCGCTGAAGCCTACTCAGGACATTGCCGCAGCCTTGGGGCTGATGAAGAAAGAGCAATTCCCCGACAAGGTATTGGTGGGCTTTGCGCTTGAGACCAACGACGAGCAGCACAATGCCGAAGACAAGTTGCAGCGGAAGAATCTGGACTTCATCGTGCTTAATTCCCTGAACGACAAGGGAGCCGGATTCCGTTACGATACCAACAAAGTCAGTATTATCGACCGCAACGGAAAGACCGATTATCCGCTGAAGTCGAAAGCGGAGGTCGCAGCCGACATCGTCGATCATCTGGCGGCAGTGTTGAAACGGGATGTACAATCGTAATCAGTCAGAATTATGTTGCGCTCACTTTACATACAGAATTATGCGCTGATCGAGCAGCTTGATATCCGGCTGGAGAACGGCTTTTCGGTGATTACGGGCGAAACGGGTGCCGGAAAGTCTATTATTCTGGGAGCCATCGGCCTGTTGCTGGGGCAGCGTGCCGACGTAAAGGCTATACGCCGGGGAGCTTCGAAGTGTATCATCGAAGCCCGTTTCGAAATAGCCGCTTATGGCATGCAAACTTTTTTCGAGGCCAACGACCTGGAATACGAGGACGAGTGCATCCTGCGGCGCGAGGTATATGCTTCGGGCAAGAGCCGTGCTTTTATCAACGATACTCCCGCTTCGCTGGCACAGATGAAAGAACTGGGCGAGATGCTGATTGATGTGCACTCGCAACACCAGAACCTGTTACTCAACAAAGAGGGCTTCCAGTTGAATGTACTCGACATTCTGGCTCACAACGACGGAGCCTTGTCCGTGTATGCCGATTGCTACGGTAGTTGGAAGAAGGCGCAACAGCAGTTGGAAGAGTTGATAGCCCGTGCCGAACGTGATAAGGCTGACGAAGACTATGTACGCTTCCAGCTGGAACAGTTGGAAGAAGCCAATCTGACAGCTGGCGAGCAGGAAGAACTGGAGCAGGAAGCCGAGTTGCTGAGTCATGCCGAAGACATCAAGGCGGGTTTGTATCGGGTAGGTCAAGGCCTGTCGGCCGATGAAGGCGGGTTGCTCCCTTTGTTGAACGATTGCTTGAGCACCATGCAGTCCATGCGTAAAGTCTATCCTGCGGCCGAGGAACTCTCCGAACGTCTGGAAAGCTCTTACATCGAGCTGAAGGACATTGCACAGGAAGTGGCAGGACGGGAAGAAGAAGTTGAGTTCAATCCCGCCCGTCTGGACGAGGTGAATGCGCGGCTGAATCTGATATATACGCTTCAGCAGAAGCATCGTGTCTCTACGGTGGACGAACTGCTGACCTTGCAGGAAGAATACGCTTCGCGTCTGTCGGCCATTACTTCGTCCGATGATCAGATTGAGGATTTGAAGCAGCAGTGTGCCGACCTATATAATAAGGTAAAGCAACAGGCAGCTGTGTTGACAGAGTCGCGTGTGGCGGCAGCCCGCGAGGTCGAAAAGCAAATGGCATCCCGCTTGGTGCCGTTGGGTATGCCCAACGTGCGTTTTCAGGTGGAAGTAGGTACCCGCAAAGAGCCGGGAGTACACGGAGCCGATACAGTGAGCTTTCTGTTCTCGGCCAACAAGAACGGAACTCTGCAGAGTATTTCTTCGGTAGCTTCGGGAGGTGAAATAGCCCGTGTCATGCTGTCGTTGAAGGCCATGATTGCCGGAGCCGTCAAGTTGCCGACCATCGTGTTCGACGAAATAGACACCGGAGTGTCGGGCGAAATTGCCGACCGTATGGCCGACATCATGCAGGAAATGGGCGACAGTAACCGTCAGGTTATCAGCATTACCCACTTGCCGCAGATTGCCGCTCGCGGACGCGTTCATTACAAAGTATACAAAGAAGATAACGAAAACGAAACCAACAGCCACATCCGTCGGTTGACAGACGAGGAAAGGGTAGAAGAACTGGCTCACATGCTGAGCGGTGCTACGCTGACCGAAGCTGCGCTGAACAATGCACGGGCACTGTTGGGCAAAGCATAAAAGTCGATATGATTGATAAGAATGAAATGATTTTTGGCGTACGCGCCGTGATAGAAGCCATTCAGGCAGGTAAGGACATCGACCGGATTCTGGTGAAGAAAGATATCCAGAGCGACTTGTCAAAGGAGTTGTTTGCTGCTTTGAAGGGAACCCTTATACCGGTGCAGCGCGTGCCGGTAGAACGTATTAACCGGATTACCCGCAAGAACCATCAGGGTGTGGTCGCTTTTATGTCGGCAGTAACCTATCAGCGGACAGAAGACCTGGTACCTTTTCTGTTTGAGCAAGGGAAGAATCCGCTTTTTGTCATGCTCGACGGCATTACGGATGTGCGCAACTTCGGAGCCATTGCACGTACTTGCGAGTGTGCAGCCGTTGATGCGGTGATTATTCCTGCCCGGAACAGTGTAACCGTCAATGCCGATGCTATAAAGACCTCGGCCGGAGCACTGCACACTTTGCCTGTCTGCAGGGAACAAAGTCTGAAAGATACGCTTCAATACCTGAAGAACAGTGGCTTCCACATTGTGGCCGCTACGGAGAAAGGCGACTACGACTATACGAAGGCCGATTACACAGGACCGATGTGCATCATTATGGGAGCGGAAGATAAAGGTGTTTCGTACGACAACCTGGCTTTATGCGACGAATGGGTGAAGATTCCGATGCTTGGCAGCATCGAGTCGCTCAATGTTTCGGTTGCTGCGGGAATTTTGATTTATGAAGCTGTGAAACAACGAATAAATTAGTGCGAATGAAAAAGAAATATTTAGTATTGTTTGTTTTGTGCCTGCTGGCCCAGTGGACAATGGCTCAGGCACCCAAATGGGTAGAGAAGGCTAAGAAAGCTGTCTTCTCGGTGATCACTTACGATAAGGATGACAAAATACTGAACACGGGCAATGGCTTCTTTGTCAGTGAAGACGGCGTAGCCCTGTCGGACTACTCTTTATTTAAGGGAGCGGAACGTGCCCTGATACTGAATTCGGAAGGTAAGCAGATGCCCGTCGAGGAAATTATGGGAGCCGATGATATGTACGACGTCATCAAATTCAAGGTAGCTATTACCGAGAAGAAAGTTCCGGCTTTGCAAATGGCTGCAACGGTTCCGGCTGTCGATTCGGATGTTTATCTTTTGCCTTATTCCACGCGGAAGGACCGTTCTTGCACTTCGGGCAAAGTGAAGGGAGTAGACAAGGTTGCCGACAATTACAATTATTATACGCTGAACATGCATCTGAAGGAGAAGATGGTAAGCTGTCCTGTTATGACGCCAGAGGGAGAAGTCTTCGGACTGGCACAGCAGTCGTCTGGCAAGGATACGGCAACGATCTGTTATGCTGTTGACGCTCGCTTTGTGATGGCTCTGAAAATCAATCCACTTTCTTTTAATGATATGGCTTTACGCAATATTCAGATTAAGAAGGCATTGCCCGATACGGAAGAGGAGGCACTGGTATTTCTCTATATGGCATCTTCGCAGGTTACGCCAGAGAAATATGCTGAATTGCTGGACGATTTTATTGCCCGGTATCCGGCAAATGCAGACGGCTATGTGCGCCGAGCTACCAATCTTTTGTATAAGTCGAAAGATGACGCTACAATGGAGAAAGTGGTTGTCGATTTGGACAAGGCATTGGAGGTTGCTTCCAAGAAGGACGATGTGTATTATAACATAGCCAAGCTGATATACGGTTATATGCTCGAAAACCCCGAGAAGGTGTATAAAGACTGGTCGTACGATAAGGCTTTGGAAGCAATAAGCAAGGCTGTGGAGATTAATCCGCTTCCTGTATACATCCAGTTGCAGGGTGATATCCAGTTTGCCAAGCAGGACTATGCAGCTTCACTCGCTTCTTACGAGCAGGTCAACCGAAGCAGCATGGCTTCGCCTGCGACATTCTTTACGACAGCCAAAATTAAGGAAGTGATGCAGGCACCGAAGGAAGAAATTCTGGCTTTGATGGACAGTTGTGTGGTTCGCTTCACTCCGCCTTATACGGAAGCGGCTGCTCCTTATCTGCTGGGACGTGCACAGGCACGCATGAATGCAGATCTTCCTCGTCAGGCTTTACTCGATTATGATGAATATTTCAAGGCCATGAATGGTCAGGTCAACGATGTGTTCTATTATTACAGGGAGCAAGCTGCCTTGAAGTCGAAGCAATATCAACGGGCTTTGGACGATATGGCAAAGGCTATCGAATTGAATCCGAAAGATCTGACCTATCGTGCCGAGCTGGCTGTTATCAATATCCGGGTAGGACGCAATGAAGAAGCGTTGAAAGTGCTGGATGAGGCTTTGAAGATCGATCCCAAGTATGCGGAAGCTTATCGCTTGAAAGGCATTGCACAACTGCAGCTGAAGCAGAAAGCTGAGGCATGCGAAAGTTTTGCCAAGGCAAAAGAATTGGGAGATCCGAATGTAGATTCTTTGATTAGCAAGCATTGCAAGTAAGCACTGTTTATAATGCAAAGAAGAGGGGCGCTTCGTCAACGCTCCTCTTCTTTGTCAGGGATTTCTTTCCCTTTGCATAAACATTAAAGTTAGGTCTATATAAAAGTTAAGTTTAGGTATAGGTGTATTTTTATCGTATCTGTTATAATAAATGCACCGTTTTAAAGAATACTGCATGCCGGGTGCATGTTTTTTCTTGTTGAATGGATTATCTTATATATTATACTATCACTAAATTTAGTTGAATATGAAAAAAGTTATTTGCAGTCAGAAGGCACCGGGTGCTATCGGCCCCTATAGCCAGGCTATCGAAGCCAACGGAATGGTTTTTGTTTCAGGTCAGTTGCCTATTGATGCGGCTACCGGCGTGATGCCCGAAGGCGTGGAAGCCCAAGCCCGCCAGTCTTTGGAGAATGTGAAGCACATTCTGGAAGAAGCAGGATTGGGCATGGCAAACATTGTAAAGACAACGGTATTTCTGGCCGACATGTCTTTGTTTGCTGATATGAATAAGGTATATGCCACTTATTTCAGCGGCGATTATCCGGCACGTTCGGCTGTAGCTGTCAAAGCATTGCCGAAGGATGCGTTAGTGGAGATTGAGTGCATCGCGGCTCGCTAACAAGTCGGCTACAATAAAACTACTGCCTCCTACGAAGATGAAGTCTTCTGGGAGGCTTTTTTCTTGCGCGGCACGGACGGCTGTCGGTACGTCGGGGTAGCATTCGCCCTGCAGTCCGGCAGCATTGGCCAGGCGGGCCAGTTCGGCTTCGGGCAGCGCACGCTTCACACTGGCTTTGGTGAAGTAGTAATCGGCATCGCGTGGAAGCAGTGCCAGTACACCGCGGATGTCCTTGTCGTTGACCATACCCATTACGATGTGCAGCTTCCGGTAGGTCTGCTGCTTCAGCTGCTCGGCTATGTAGGTGATGCCGCCAACGTTATGTCCAGTGTCGCAAATCAGGGTGGGAGCGTCTTGCAGCTTCTGCCAGCGGCCCATCAGTCCGGTCAGTTCGCATACGTGGGCGAAGCCGTTGCGTATGGCTTGTTCGCTGAGGTGGTAACCGGCTTTTTTCAGCAGTGGCAGGGCTGTCAGCAACGTCCGCCGGTTCTTTTCCTGATAGAGTCCTTTCAGTTCATAATCCATGTCGGGATATTCTTCCGGCACATGGTCTTCGGCGAAACAGATGGGAGCCTGTACCACTTGTGCTTTCTCTGCGAATACTGGACGGGTTTCGGGAGTGCTTTCACCAATCACGACGGGGATGCCTTGCTTGATGATTCCTGCCTTTTCGCTGGCTATCTGAGCCAGTGTACTGCCAAGGAACTGGGTGTGGTCGAAACTGATGTTGGTAATGATGCACAAGTCGGGACGGATAATGTTGGTACAGTCCAACCGGCCGCCCAGGCCTACTTCGATGATGGCTACGTCGACTTTCTGGTCGGCAAAATAACGGAACGCCATGGCCGTAGTCAGTTCGAAGAACGAGGGAGACAGAGGTTCGAAAAAGCTGCGTTCCTCTTCGACAAAGCGTATGACGTATTCTTCAGGGATGGGTTGTCCGTTGACGCGGATACGTTCGCGGAAGTCGACCAGATGGGGCGAAGTATACAGTCCAGTCCGGTAGCCTGCTTCCTGCAGGATGGCTGCCAGGGTGTGCGAGCAGGAACCTTTTCCGTTGGTACCTGCTACGTGTATGGTGCGGAAGTTGCGGTGGGGGTGTCCGAAGTGTTCGTCCAGTGCGAGGGTGTTCTCCAATCCCTCCTTGTAAGCACTGCTGCCTACTTGCTGAAACATGGGGACACTGTTGTATAAGTACTCTAAAGTGTGCTGATAATCCATCTTTTATAAACTTTAACGGCAAAGGAAAGTCAATTCCTTCATTAATTTGTTATCTTTATAAGCAACAAAGATATTAACTATTTAAATCTAACGGATATGGGAGCAAAGAAAAATTTTGTAATTGATACGAATGTGATTCTTCACGATTATAACTGCTTGAAGAATTTTCAGGAAAATGACATTTATCTTCCTATCGTGGTGCTCGAAGAACTGGATAAGTTCAAGAAAGGTAATGAGCAGATTAATTTCAATGCCCGTGAATTTGTTCGCGAGCTTGACCTGATTACCGATGATGACCTCTTTACGAAAGGTGCTCCTTTGGGTGAAGGACTGGGCCGCCTGTTTGTGGTGGCTGGTTTGGTGGAATCGACTAAGGTTCACGAATCCTTCCCTGAACGTATTCCCGACCATCAGATACTGGCGGTGACCGACTACGTAGGGCGGAAACACCCTGACATGAAGACTGTGCTGGTGACCAAGGACGTCAATCTGCGCATGAAGGCTCGCTCCATTGGTTTGCTGTGCGAGGACTATATCACTGACAAGGTGATGAATGTTGATATCTTCGAGAAGTCGAACGAGGTGTTCGAAGGCATCGATCCGGCTTTGATCGACCGTATCTATTCTTCGAGAGAAGGCATTGATATCAGCGAGTTCGACTTTAAGGACGTTCTCCATCCCAACGAATGCTTTGTACTGAAGAGCGACCGCAACAGTGTGCTGGCGCGATACAATCCGTTCCTGCATGCCGTCTGTCGTGTCAATAAGACGAAAAACTATGGCATCGAGCCGCGCAATGCCGAGCAGAGCTTTGCCTTCGAAGTGCTGAACGACCCGAACATCAAACTTGTAGCCCTGACGGGAAAAGCCGGTACGGGTAAAACCTTGCTGGCTTTGGCGGCAGCCTTGGGCAAACTGACGGACTACAAACAGATATTGCTGGCACGACCTATCGTGGCACTGTCCAACAAGGATCTGGGCTTCCTGCCAGGAGATGCCAAGGAAAAGGTGGCACCTTATATGCAACCCTTGTTCGACAATCTGAATGTCATCAAGCATCAGTTTGCTTCCAACTCCAGCGAAGTAAAACGGCTGGAAGATATGCAGAAGAGCGACCAGCTGGTGATTGAGGCGTTGGCCTTTATCCGCGGACGTAGTCTGAGCGAGACATACTGCATCATCGACGAATCGCAGAACCTGACTCCTCACGAAATCAAGACCATCATTACCCGTGCGGGCGAAGGAACCAAAATGGTGTTTACGGGCGATATTCAGCAGATCGACCAGCCTTATTTGGACAGCCAATCCAATGGTCTGGTTTATATGATCGACCGTATGCGCGACCAGAATCTTTTTGCCCACGTCAATCTGGTGAAAGGCGAGCGTAGCGAACTGAGCGAGCTGGCCAGCAACCTGATGTAAACAAGTCGTTTCTGTAACACTTGCATTCCATTTCTGTAATGCAAGTGTTACAGACGAGCCATGCAAGTGTTTTATTTTTCACATTGCTTGCTACGTGCTTTCACATTGTTTGTTGCGCATGCTGACATCGTTTGTTAGGCGCACTAACATTGCTTGTTGCAGTGCGTAATATCCCTTTTTCAGTAGGCTAATGTTTCACTTTACGTTTCCAAAGTAGGTATTTGGCGGGCTAAAGTAGGGTGTTAGTTCTTCTATGGAATAGCTTTCACGCTTTCACCAGCTTGTAAGCTATTGGGAATAAGTTGTTTGTGGTGAAAGATGAAACTTCACGGGTGAAAGCAAAAAATGCCAAAACGAATAAGGGCGTCTTATTCATTTTGGCATTTTTCTTTGCCGGTCAGTATCGCTGTCGTGGACTTATTCGTGCGATGCGAAATACTTCAGGAACTGTGTACGCTCAAAAGTGTTCACACCTTTCACGTCGCCTACGTTCAGACGGCCTTTGAATTGTGCGATGTTTTCCATGCCTTTGCCGTCCATCCATTTTGCGATGAACTGATTATACTGCTCGATGACAGCAGGCGATTCTTTGTAGAGCACGCTACAGATTTCTACAGCCGATGCACCTGCCAGTATAGCTTTCACTACGCCTTCGGCCGAGTGGATTCCGCCTGAGACGGCATAGTCTATCTTGCTGACAGCAGCCGATGCGATGCCTGTCCAGCGGAGCGACTTGGAAAGGTCGGCTTCGTTGCTGAACACGTCACCTGCCACTTGAGTCATCTTGTCGATGTTGATGTCCGGCTGGTAGAAGCGGTTGAACAAGACAACAGCTGCCGCACCGTTGGCATAGAGTTGGTTGATGAGTGCTACGGGATTGGTCAGGTTGTCGCCCAGCTTCATGATGACGGGTATCTTGACTGTATTCTTAATGTGGCGCAAGATGTCGATGTGGCGTTGTTCGAAGCTGCCGTATGTATATTGTACGTCGGTCTGCAGAGCCAGAATGTTGATTTCGAGTGCATCGGCTCCCGCTTCTTCTATCTTTTTGGCAAAGTTAATCCAGTCTGCATCCTGATAGCAGTTGATGCTGGCAATGATAGGTATGTTGCATACCTTCTTGCTCTCGCTGATGAGGCGCAGGTATTCGCCCAGCTTGTGTTCACGAATATATCCGACCAAGTAGTCGCTGCCTTCCGGATACATGTTAGGATCGCCCATCCAGTCTGCCTCCATCATAATCTGTTCCTCGAACAGCGATTTCAGTACGATGGCTCCTGCTCCTGCTTCGCAGAGTTTCTTGTTTTTGTCCGCACTGTCTGTCAGGCCGCAGCTGCTGACGATAATCGGGTTTTTAAGTTTCAACCCTGCAAAAGTCGTTTCTAATGTTGCCATGATAGTAAATTTTATAGGTGATAAATGATTTAATAGTTTCTTTCTCCAAAAATTTTGCTTCCTACGCGCACCAGTGTACTTCCGGCTGCTATGGCTTCGTGATAGTCGTGCGACATGCCCATGGAGAGTTCCTTGAAGCTGTCGGAGCCGGCAAACCACGTAGATTTCACTTCCTCGAAGAATTCATGTAAAGAACAGAATTCTTTGCGTATTTGTTCTACGTTGTCGGTGTTCGATGCCATGCCCATCAGGCCGCATATCTGTACGTTATGCAGGTTTTTCCATTCGCCGGCCTGTAACATTTCGCGGCATTCCTCAAAGCTGAAACCGAATTTGGTCTCCTCCTGAGCTATGTGCAATTGTAGCAGGCAGCGAACTGTGCGGTTGGCTTTGGCTGCCTGTTTGTCTACTTCGGCAAGCAGCTTGTAAGAGTCTATCCCGTGTATAAGCGCTACGTAGGGAACAATGTATTTCACTTTGTTTGTTTGCAGATGCCCGATGAAATGCCATTCGATGTCTTGAGGCAGACTTTCATGTTTGGCATCCATTTCCTGTACTTTGCTTTCGCCGAAAATCCGTTGTCCGGCGCGGTAAGCTTCTTCTATTGCTTCGTTGGGGTGAAATTTGGAAACGGCAACCAGCCGCACCCCTGCGGGCAATTCATTCAATACTTGTTTCAGATTTTCTGCAATCATGGGTGATAATACTTAGGTGTTTTCTGTTTCTTATTGTACTTCCGGCTTGTCGTTGGGTTCAGCGCTGTACGGATATACATCCATGATGGCTGTTTCGGCTACAGAGCCAATCTGATAGTCGGCCATGGTGCCTTTCATGCCTTCGTCTAGTTTCTTGACGGCATCTCTCAGGTCGGCAGCCTGCACAAGAACCTGCGTTGACGATTTCTTTTCGGCACCGCTTTTCTCGTCCAGTGTGATGAAGATCAGCTTGCATTTGAACCAGCGGTCGGCAGCTTCTTCATCCGAAGGAAAGAGTTCGCTGTAATTGGCACGTTTGATGTCAGAAACCGTAAATTCGCCTGTGATGAACGGAGTCATTTCTTCGATGATACGGGCTTCTGCTTCAGTAAAGCTGAGTGCGTCTACCAGATAGGGTTCAGTAACTTTCTTGTTCATACCGTTTTCCATTGTTTTCTCGTAGCGGATTTTACACTCAAACCAAGTATGCATTGACATAATTTTCTAATTTTAAGTTAGTTGTAAAGTTATTATTGTTTATCTTTTCGCGTTTAAGCGAATGCTTTGTTGTAAAGCGCAGGACAAATGTAGTACATTATTTCTTAGTAACGAAAAATACTTCTCTTTTTTTGTATTATTGGAAATATTGAATATCTTTGCGCCCGCAAAACGAAAAATAGTCGGTTTAATCCGCATTGGAGAGGTGCTCGAGTGGTTGAAGAGGCACGCCTGGAAAGCGTGTATACCCCTAAAGGGTATCACGAGTTCGAATCTCGTTCTCTCCGCGAAGTTAGATTGCTGTGATGAAAAAAAGGTCTTGCAAGTGTTTTCTTGCAGGGCCTTTTTTATTTAGCGGCGATTGGGAGTGGTTGCCATTTTATAGCTGTCCAAACGATAATCCATACATTATGAAAAAAGAACGAGAATATGCTTTGGGGCACATTCTCGTTCGTCGGTCAATATAATAAGGTTTTAGGTTGTATCATTGAAAATCTATTGTCTGATAACTGATGCCGTTGTATAGCGTGTTGACGCGGATGTTCAGCCCTCGCTTTCCTTCGGCCAGTTGTCTGATGTTGTTCAACCTGAACGAAACTATTCCCGGACCTAATTTGCGTTGCGCCTCGCCATAAGCGTTGTGGCGGAATTCCAGTGTCAGATAGTCTTCCTTGTCATTTTTATCATCTGCAGCTTCGTTCACAATCAGATTCAGCATGTGACTTTTGTTTGAAGTGTCGTCATAGTGTATCTGATATTGGATGTTCAGATGGTCGTTGGCTATCCACATGTTTGTAATATTGATGCGGTCGTCTCCGATGCTGTCTTCTTTTTCGGCGGGCATGAGGTAAATGTCCTTCGTCAGAATATTCTCGATACGGTAGATGGCGGCGTTGTAATCGTAACCGGAAACCTTTTCTTCCAGCAGGTCGAAATATACAAAGGCACGCTGTTCGGGAACAACAGTATAGTTGTGTATGTTTGTCGTATCACCGGGGTACATCTTTGTACCTTCGTCCAATGCGAAGTAATATTCCTGTCCGTCCACTACTTTGATTGTGCCGATAGTAAGCTGGTGATGATTGGTCGTATCATCGTCCAGGCAAGCATGCAGCAATGGCATCAGCAGTGCAGCTATAAATATGAAAAATATTGGTCTCTTTGTTTTCATAAGCCAATTAGCAGTCCTTGAAAATCTTGTTGTCAAAACTTTGATCGTTTACTTAAGTTTCGCAAGTGCTCAACTTATTAGTTGACAAGGATTCAGTTAACAAGTCTACTAGGCTGGAACTCCCTGTTTGATAAAGTGCCGCTTGAAACGGCTCGCTACAAACGCCTTGTCAACTCGTCAACTTGTTGCTTGTCAACTGCAACTTGAGCTTGCGAAAGTTGAATCGTTTATTTAAATGCATTGTCCGGCTGATTACTGCACAGATAAATGTTAAAGAAATAAAAGAAAAAAAACTTCTGCTGCCGATGCAGTATTTTTGCGGCCATTGCATTTTTAGAATAAACACGTGTTGAAAGAAAGGATGGAAGAACAAGTACTGGCAGAACGGTGTAGGCAAGGCGACAATATTGCCCGCAAGGAGCTGTATGAGCATTATGCAGGGCGTATGTTCAGCGTTTGCCTCCGTTATATAACCGATAGGGAGGTTGCACAGGACTTGTTGCACGATGGTTTCTTGAAGATATTCGATTCTTTCGATAAGTTTACGTGGCGGGGCGAAGGTTCTCTGCGTGCGTGGATGGAGCGTGTCATGGTGAATACAGTATTGCAATATTTGCGTAAGAACGATGTAATGAATCAGGCGACAGCCTTGGAGAATGTTCCTCAGGTGTATGAAGAACCGGACGCGTTTTCGATTGATGTTATTCCCCAAAAGGTGCTGATGCGTTTCATCAATGAATTGCCGACAGGCTATCGTACTGTATTCAATTTATACGTGTTTGAAGAAAAATCACATAAAGAAATTGCCCAGTTGCTGGGCATTAACGAAAAATCGTCTGCTTCACAATTAGTGCGTGCGAAGGCTGCGCTGGCTACTAAGATTCGTGAGTGGATGAAAAACAATGCTTAAACAGATGAAAAGCGTATGAAAGAGGAATTGTGGTTGAAAAAGATGAAAGAACGTCTCGACGATTATTCTGAACCGTTGCCGTCTGATGGTTGGGAACGGTTGGAAAAGGCATTGCAGCCTTCTCCTGTCAGAATGAAGCGGACGATATTTTTCCGTCGCTGGACGGTAGCTGCTGCTGTTGCTTTACTGCTTGTAGTCTCTTCGGTGGGAGTCTGGCTGTTGCAAAGTCCGGTAGCAGATGAAATCAGGAATACAAGTATGCCTGCTTTGGCTGTAGTTCCCGATGAATTGCCGGAGCCGGCTGTGCAGGAAAAGCAGACTGAGATGCCTGAGCCTGTTTATTATAATAAAGGTAGAAAGGCACGGACAAAGAATCTGGTGGCACAGCAGATTGATTTGCGGGACAATTTGGAGGAGACCGTACTAAAAGAAGAAGAATCTCACTCCCAACCAGTTGCATCTGAAGAAAAGGTAGAAAATAACAAGGCTGAGAGAGAAGAAGATAAAGCCACTGTTCCCGCATCGAACGAGGAGAAGAAACAGGCTGCACAGCGTCGACCTGTGAAGAAGGAAAAGCTGACTTATCCGACTGAAATGAAAAAGCATAAGAAGTCGAAAGGCTGGTCGGTAGGTATATCTGTGGGAAATACTGGTGGCAATTCGTTAAACAACACTGATTCCTGGATGCAGGATTACAGTGTCAGCTCGGTACCCAATGGAAGTAAGGTTGATTTGATTTCTACATCAAATGGTATGGTTACCATACCGGAAGGACAGGAAGTTGTGTTCCAGGGAGGAATCCCTTATTTATTGGGAAGAAGCAATCAGGTTGTTTCCATCGATCACAAACAGCCGGTTACAGTGGGGCTTTCGTTGCGTAAAGGTCTTCCTAAAGGCTTTTCGTTGGAAACCGGACTTACCTATACCTATCTTGCCTCGGATGTTAAATATGCCGGCAGTTCGGACATTGTAAGCCAGAAGCTGCATTATATAGGTATACCTTTGAGGGCCAACTGGAATTTCATTGATACGAAGAGATTCACCGTTTACGTATCGGCAGGAGGTGCTGTAGAAAAGTGTGTGTATGGCACCATCGACAGCGAAAAAGAAACGGTCAAGCCGTTGCAGCTTTCTGTATTGGGGGCTGTTGGTGCGCAGCTGAACCTGACCAATCATTTGGGATTCTATGTCGAGCCGGGTGTGTCGTATTTCTTCGATGATGGATCTGATATACAGACTATCCGTAAGGAGAACCCTTGTAATTTTACGTTGCAGGCTGGCTTCCGTCTTTCTTATTAGCCCTGTTATCCGAAACAGTCTAATATCCGGATAAGGCAAGGGTTTCTTCGGCGGCTTTTTTGCCGCTTTCAACGATGGATGCAGCGCGATGGAAATCCATCATATCGTATTCATCACCGGACATCTGTATCAGTAGGTCTGGAGAATATTGAGCAATTTCGCGTCGGGTTATTTCCTGCATCATGAGTCTGGACGACTTGGTCAATATCAAGTATGGATTGAAGCGTCTTGCACTTTCGTCTGTGGATGGTGCGTTGACATCGACAGCTATCAGCAGTGTATCGTCTTTTCGCGGGGCATGCCGTATAGGCAATGGGTTCAGAATGCCGCCGTCTACCAGAACTCTTCCGTCTTTGCGTACAGGGCAGAACAACATAGGAATGGACATTGAAGCGCGGATGGCTTCGAGCAGGCTGCCTTGTACAAATCTTATTTCTTCGTCGTGGGCAATGTCGGTTGCCAAAGCCGTATAGGGTAGGGGCAGGCTTTCGATGCTGACATCCGGAATAATGCGGCCAAGCTCGCGGATAAAACGATTTCCTTTTACCAGCCCGCTTCGGCTTATCGTGACATCGGCCATTTGCAGCATTTTCCATCTGTTCCAGGAACAGAACCAGTTTTTGCACTCTTCCAGTTTGCCGGTAGCATACATGGCTCCGACCATAGCTCCCATAGAACTGCCAGTGATGGAAGTTATCTCGAAATGATGTTTCAGCAGTGTTTCTATTACGCCGATGTGGGCTATTCCTCGTGCACCTCCCATCGAGAGTACCAATGCTACTTTTTGTTTGTCCATATTTATATTTCTTAAGTTTCGCAAGTGCTCAACTTATTAGTAGACAAGGCTTCAGTTAACAAGTCTACTAGGCTGGAACTCCCTGTTTGATAAAGTGCCGCTTGAAACGGCTCACTACAAACGCCTTGTTAACTCGTCAACTTGTTACTTGTCAACTGCAACTTGAGCTTGCGAAAGTTGAGTTATATTTCTTCTTTTGTGCTTTTCTGTTTTCTGATACAAAGAAAGTGAATTGTTCCCATTAAAAGAAATGCTATAACCAGAAGTTATATCCTATAAAAAGAAACAATTGGTGTGGTAATGGAAAGAAGCGTACCTTTGCGGTCGAAATCGAGGAATTAAACAGTTTTATTAACTAAAAAATAGATTTAATATGGCATCACATCAGGCGACAAAGGCTATAAGCCTGTCTGCATTGCAGCGGAACAATAAAATGATTTATGTGTCTCTGCTTTTTATCCTTTCTTTCTTCTTGCTTTTGGACTACGTACCAGGTATGCAGGCCTATTCGGCATGGGTTACTCCTCCTGTAGCTTTGTTCCTGGGATTGGCATTTGCACTGTCGTGTGGACAGGCACATCCGAAATTCAATAAGAAGGTTTCAAAATATCTGCTTCAGTATTCTGTCGTCGGACTGGGATTCGGTATGAATCTTCATGCTTCGTTGGCTTCGGGAAAAGAGGGCATGGAGTTTACGATTATCTCGGTGATTGGTACGTTGCTGATCGGTTGGGTGATAGGACGTAAGTTCCTGAAAGTAGACCGTGACACTTCGTACCTGATCAGTACCGGTACAGCCATTTGCGGCGGTAGTGCCATTGCGGCTGTAGGCCCTGTGCTGAAGGCAAAAGATACTGAAATGTCGGTCGCTTTGGGCACCATCTTTATACTGAATGCCATTGCTTTGTTCATATTCCCGGTGATAGGTCATGCGCTTGATATGAGCCAACAGGAATTTGGAACGTGGGCAGCTATTGCCATTCACGATACCAGTTCGGTGGTAGGTGCCGGTGCTGCTTACGGTGAAGAGGCTCTGAAGATTGCTACTACAATCAAACTGACTCGTGCCCTTTGGATTATTCCGTTGGCCTTTGTCACATCCTTTATATTTAAGAGCAAAGGTCAGAAAGTCAGCATCCCCTGGTTCATATTCTTTTTCGTATTGGCTATGGTGTTCAATACCTATGTGCTGGGTACTACTTCTACAGGAATGATGATAGGTGAAGGCATTAATGAATTTGCCCGCAAGACGCTGACGATTACTTTATTCTTCATCGGTGCCTCTCTCTCGCGCGATGTCCTGAAGGCTGTAGGTATTAAGCCACTGATTCAAGGCGTTTTGTTGTGGGTAGTTATCAGCTTGAGTACTTTGGCATATATCTATTGGTTTTAAAGATATTCTGTAGCAAAATTTTCCTAACTAGGGAAAAAATATTCCCCAGTTAGGAAAAAATTTTTTCCCAGTTAGAGAAAAATGAATGGCCTTGCTGGCTTCGGATGACTGCCCTAAAAGCAATAGGGCTGTTACCTTTTGTTTTGCTACGTACCTTTACAGATAAAATCAGGCGGAACTTTACAGAATCGATGATATTCGTAAAGTTCCGCCTGTATTTATTATCTCTATATGATAGCCGAAAAGGCTGAAGAGAAGCTTTTATTTCTCTTTTTTCAGTTCGGCAAAGATAAGTCCTTCCAGTTCTTCTGCCAGTTCAGGATTGTCCATGATGACTTGCTTGGCCGCATCGCGTCCTTGTGCCAGCTTGGTATCGTTGTAGCTGAACCAGGAACCGCTTTTCTTGATGATGCCCAGTTCGGCACCCAAGTCAATGATTTCGCCTGCACGCGACACACCCTCGCCAAACATGATGTCGAACTCTGCTTTGCGGAAGGGAGGAGCCACTTTGTTCTTGACAACCTTCACTTTGGTCTGCTTGCCTAAGATTTCTTCTCCGTTCTTGATGGCTTGTCCGGGGCGGATGTCGATACGTACCGAAGCATAGAATTTCAGTGCGTTACCACCTGTAGTCGTTTCAGGATTGCCAAACATTACTCCGATCTTTTCACGCAATTGGTTGATGAAGATGCAGCAGGTACGTGTTTTGCTGATAGCAGACGTCAGTTTGCGCAGGGCTTGCGACATCAGACGTGCCTGAAGTCCCACTTTGTTGTCTCCCATGTCGCCTTCTATTTCAGCTTTCGGGGTCAGTGCGGCTACAGAGTCAATAACGATGATGTCGATGGCTGATGAATGAATCAGCTGGTCGGCTATTTCCAGCGCCTGTTCTCCGTTGTCGGGCTGCGAGATGAGCAGGTTGTCGATATCTACTCCCAATTTGGCCGCATAGAAGCGGTCGAATGCATGTTCGGCATCGATGAATGCAGCGATACCGCCCGCTTTTTGTGCTTCGGCAATGGCATGGATGGCAAGCGTTGTTTTACCGGAAGATTCCGGACCATAGATTTCGATGATACGTCCACGTGGATAACCACCTACCCCCAAAGCGGCATTCAGGCCGATGGAGCCGGTAGGAATCACGTCGATCGGCTCGATTTCTTCGCCTCCCATTCTCATGATTGAGCCTTTTCCGAAGCTTTTTTCTATTTTGTCCATGGCAGCTTGCAATGCTTTCAGCTTTTCGCTGGAAGCCTGTGGAGCTGTACCATTCTCGTCAAAATTAAGTTCGTCTTTTTTTGCCATAAGCTGTTTTTTTGATAGTTGGATAATTAAGTAGCCTCAAGGTTGTTATTCTCCAAGAATCTGTTTGGCATGTTCCTTGGTTTTTACCTCTTTAGGGCCGATGATGCGTTCTATCACCCCTTCTTCGTTAATCAGGAAGGTGGTGCGGAACGTTCCCATGTATTTGCGTCCGCACATACTCTTTTCTCCCCATACTCCGAATTCTTCTACCAGTTTTTTGTCGGTATCGGTAATCAGCGTAAACGGAAGCGCATTTTTTTCGATGAATTTCTGATGCGATTTGGCGCTGTCTACGCTTACTCCTATCACTTCGTATCCGGCCTGACGCAATTCGCTGTAATTGTCGCGCAGGTTACATGCCTGAGCCGTACAGCCCGAAGTACTGTCTTTAGGGTAGAAGTAGAGTACAATCTTCTTGCCTTTATAGTTGCTGAGACGGATTTCTTCGCCTTTTTCGTTTACACCCAGCAGTTCGGGTGCTTTGTCTCCTACGTTCATGCGGGATAATGATTAATGGTTAATGGTTAATAATATAAGTACGCAGTTCTTTAGTTTTTGAGTTTGTAAGTTTATAGGTTATTGCTTTATTTCAACTCAAAAGCCTATAACTAACAAACTTAAAAACTCAAAAACTCATAAACTTACAAACTCAGAGTTCCAGATCGCCGTCGAACACTTCGTGCCAGGGCAGTCCCTGCTTGTTAAGCTGCTCCATGAACGGATCCGGATCGAATTCCTCTACGTTCCATACTCCCGGCTTTTTCCAGATGCCTTTCAGGAACATCATGGCTCCGATCATGGCCGGAACGCCAGTGGTGTAGCTCACTCCCTGCATACCTGTTTCTTTGTAGGCTGCCTGATGGCTGCAGTTATTGTATACGTAGTAGGTGCGTTCTTTTCCGTCTTTCAGTCCGCGGATGCGGCATCCGATAGAGGTTTCGCCTTCGTAATTCTCGCCCAGATCCTGCGGGTTAGGCAATACAGCCTTCAGGAATTGGAGCGGAACGATTTTTACGCCGTTGTATTCCACTTCGTCGATACGAGCCATACCGATGTTTTGGATAACGCGCAAGTGTGTCAGGTATTCCTGTCCGAAAGTCATCCAGAAACGTGCCCGTTTGATGGTGGGGAAATTCTTTACCAGTGATTCCAGCTCTTCGTGATAGAGCAAGTAAGAATCGCGCGGACCGATGTTAGGATAAGTCAGGTCTTTGTGGATTTCCATCGGTTGGGTAGTTATCCACTGGCCGTTTTCATAATAACGTCCGTTCTGTGTGATTTCGCGGATGTTGATTTCGGGATTGAAGTTGGTTGCAAAAGCCTTGTGGTGATTGCCGGCGTTGCAATCGACAATGTCCAGATACTGTATTTCGTCGAAATGATGCTTGGCTGCATAGGCTGTATAGACACCACTGACACCCGGGTCGAAACCACATCCCAGGATAGCGGTCAGACCGGCATCCTCGAAGCGTTTCTTGTAAGCCCATTGCCAGCTATATTCGAAGTGGGCCACGTCCTTCGGTTCGTAGTTGGCAGTATCCAGATAGTTTACTCCGGTTTTCAGGCAGGCTTCCATGATGGTAAGATCCTGATAGGGAAGGGCCACGTTGATAACGATTTCCGGCTTGAAGCTGTTGAACAGTGCCACCAGTTCGTCCACGTTGTCTGCATCCACCTGGGCGGTTTGGATGTTGGGGTTACCGATTGCTTTTACTACTGCATCGCATTTTGATTTGGTGCGGCTGGCAATCATGATTTCGGTGAATACATCAGGATTTTGAGCCACTTTGTGGGCAACAACGGTACCTACACCGCCTGCACCAATAATAAGAACTTTACCCATTTTCTTGTTATATTAATAAGGTTACGAAATAAATTCCATTTAAAGTAATTTTGAGCAAATATACGGGTTAATTCTCACATAAGCATTAAAATCGTGCTAAATACTTGGGAGAATTTAGCCCTGTTCTTGAACATTCTGTTTCTTTTCTGGTTATTTTGTTGTGTTTAATAAGGAATATAGTTTATATTTGCCCATGAATTCATGTGGCTGTGATATGCTTTCACCAACGTCTTTCTGTCTTTCAGAAGATTAGGTGATGGATTTATTAACTTAAAACTTAAATAATAACGAATGATGATGAAAAATGTTTTTGTTTCTTTATGTATGGTATTAACGATGGTGATTGCTTCGTCTTGTGCATCGACAAAAAATGCGGCAACTGTAGCCGACATCAGTGGAGAGTGGAATATCATTGAACTGAATGGTGCGGCAGTGGTTCCGGCACCGGGTCAGGCGTTTCCTTTCATCGGTTTCGATGTTGCGCAGGGAACTGTGTATGGCAACAGCGGATGTAACCGTATGACTGGCCGTTTCGATGTGAATGCCAAGCCGGGTACTATCGATTTGGGAGCTTTGGGAAGTACGCGTATGATGTGTCCTGACATGACTGTCGAAAAAAATGTCTTGGCAGCCCTGTCGCAAGTGAAAAAGTATAAGAAGCTGGGCGATGATCAGATAGCCTTGTGCGGTTCGTCCAAACGCCCTATTGCAGTATTGCAGAAACGGCCGGCGACGGTGACGCTGAACGATTTGTCCGGTAAGTGGCTCATCAGTGAAGTAAGCGGAGTAGCTGTTCCCGACAGTCTGGAGAATAAACCTTTCCTTGAATTCAACGTGGCAGAAAAACGTCTGCACGGAAATGCTGGTTGCAATGTTATCAACGGAGGTATTCAGACCGAGGATGCAAATTCTGCAGCAGTGTCTTTCCCGCAAGTTATCAGTACCATGATGGCATGTCCGGATATGGAAATCGAAAGCAGCATTCTTAAGGCATTGAATTCTGTTCGTTCCTTTGGTAAGTTGGCCAACGGCGGCGTGGGTCTCTACAATGCAGAAAATACGCTGGTGCTGGTACTGACGAAGGAGTAATTTCTCCCATTCAGCATTATGAAATATATTGTTATCGGTTTAAACAATTACGGTAGTGTACTTGCTGAAGAACTTTCAGCTTTGGGACACGAGGTGATAGGTGCAGATATTAATGCCAGTAGGGCAGACTGTCTGAAGGATAAGATTGCAGCTACTTTTGTCATCGACGCAACCGACGAGCAGGCTCTTTCCGTTCTTCCGCTCAATACGGTCGATGTTGTGATCGTTTCCGTAGGAAAGAATTTGGGAGTTTCCATCCGTACGGTAGCGTTGTTGAAGCAGAAGAAAGTAAAGCGCATCTATGCCCGTGCCATCGATTCGGTTCATCGTGCCATACTCGAAGCTTTCGGATTGGAACGCATTCTTACTCCCGAAGCCGATGCTGCCCGTTCGTTGGTTCGTATGCTTGAGTTTGGAGCCGATATGGAGACTTTTCAGATAGATTCGGAATACTATGTTGTAAAGTTCACCGCACCTTCCCGTCTGGTGGGATATTATGTAAGCGAACTGAAACTGGACTCAGAGTTCCATTTGCAACTTCTGGCTTTGAAGCGTGCCGGGACTCAGAAGAATGCTCTCGACATATCGTTTGTTGAACGTACTGTAGTCGAAGGAGCTTTCGACAAAGAGCAAGTTCAGGAAGGCGACCAGCTGGTTTGCTATGGCCGTTACCACGATTTCCGAAAATTCTGGAAGGCATTGAAATAATTCTTTCCTTTTAGAACTTTTTTCAAAAAAGCTATGTTACGTTTGCCAAGTGCCACTTGGTAAACGTAACTATTTATATAAGCCAAATCGGCTTAGGTGATAATTCCCGATTCTATAATAATCAATCTTATTGTGGGTGACATGTAACGTTGCGCTGAACAACAAGTATTGTTCACGAACGGAACAAGTGTCGCTCGCGAGCCGTGCAAGTGTGGCTCGCGAGCGACACTTGCATTCTATATTTGTATTGTTTGTCTGTTTAGTTTCGATTTTCTCCCCCTTTTATCTTTTTGCTTATTCAATACTTGCAGCTACTCCTCTGGAACGGATAATTTTGTTTCCTTCATATTTACACGTACGTTACATTTATTTTTCTGTACGTTACATTTTTACATTTCCGTTTGCCGCTACACTTTTTTGTATGTCGTTAAAATCTGGACTTTTGTAGCATCTCTACAGCTTCAAAAATGATTTTTATAAAATGCTTATATACAGACTTTTATTATTTTTTATGTTACCTATTCGAACGATAATGTTACATAATTTAAACTGTTATTAATACTAAAAAAAATAATGTAACGTACATAAAAGAAGATGTAACAAACGTGAATAATCGTTTAAAAATCATTTAATAGATTTGTAGCAGAAAAAAGAGCTTTGTATGGTTGAAGTGTGATTTCTGTAACAATATTATGGTAATCATCTTCATGTTCAGAGTAGCTCTTCAGGTGAATTATTTAATTATTAATAGTATTAAGCAATAACAATGTGATTATGGAAAAACACTATGATGATGGTTAGCATGCTGTTTGTAAGTAATAGCTGTAGAAAAATGAGAATGTAATTATTAACATCTTAAACTAATGGTAATGAAAAATGTAAGATTTAGAATTCAAAAAATTCCTTACCTGTTCCTTTTGATGCTTTTCAGTTGCGTTACAGCAATGGCCCAGCAGGGAATAACGGTGAAGGGAACCGTTTTCGACAGTACTGGTGAAACGGTTATTGGGGCTTCGGTCGTAGTTAAAGGTAATACATCAATAGGTACGATTTCAGATATAGACGGTAATTTTGTGTTGACCGTGCCCAGTGAAAACACCACTCTTGTAGTTTCGTTCGTAGGTATGAAGTCACAGGAAGTAAAGGTTGTTACTAATAAATTAATTAAGGTGACTTTGGAAGATGATTCACAACAGCTGGAAGAAGTTGTGGTCGTTGGCTATGGGCAACAGAAGAAAGCATCGGTGGTAGGTTCTATTACACAAACTTCTGGAAAGACATTGGAACGTGCGGGTGGTGTGTCCAGCTTAGGTGCTGCATTGACAGGTAATTTACCGGGCGTTATCACTTCTGCATCTACTGGTATGCCTGGTGAGGAAGATCCGGAAATCATCATCCGTACCAAGAGCTCTTGGAACAACAGTGAGCCGTTGGTATTGGTAGATGGTATCGAACGTGAAATGAGTTCGGTAGATATTTCTTCCGTTGAAAGTATTTCAGTATTGAAGGATGCTTCGGCAACAGCCGTTTATGGTGTGAAGGGAGCTAATGGCGTTATCCTTATTACTACAAAACGTGGTAAGGAAGGCAAGGCGGCGGTACAAATCAAGGCAAATATGACTATGAAGACCACTTCGAAACTGCCGGAGAAATATGATGCTTACGATACTTTCTATTTGATGAATAATTCGATTGAACGTGAAGCTTGTATTAACCCTGCCGGTTGGAGCAATTATACTTCAGCTGCTATTATTGACAAATACCGCAATCCGGCTAATACAGAAGAATGGGATCGTTATCCTAACGTGGATTGGGAAGACTATTTGTTCCGTGACTATGCAATGTCTTATAATGCCAGCGTTAACGTGTCTGGTGGAACAAAGGTTGTGAAGTATTTTGCTGCTGCCGACTTTACGAGCGAAGGCGATATGTTCAAGGAGTTTAATAGTAATCGTGGTTATAATACGGGTTTCGGTTATAATCGTATCAATGTACGTAGTAATTTGGACTTCACGCTTACACCTACTACTAAATTTTCTACCAATTTGTTTGGATCGAATGCACAACGCTCTATACCATGGAATATGGCTGATAGCGATGCCAGTTATTGGGCCAGTGCTTATAAGTCTGCTCCCGATGCTATGCGTCCTATCTATTCTAACGGCATGTGGGGATGGTACGCACCTCGTGATGCCGATGTGCCCAATTCGGCCTATTTCTTGGCATCTGGTGGTAGCGAGAGACGTACTACGACGAAAGTAACTACCGACTTTATTTTGGAACAAGACTTGTCCATGTTGACAAAGGGCCTGAAATTCAAGGCAAACTTTTCTATGGACTATCATTTCTTGGAAAATAAACGTGGTGTTAATGATCTTTATAATGATGCTCAACGTATGTGGATTAATCCTGATACTGGTGAGATTTCTTATAAGTTTGATCCCGACTCTGGTACAGGTCTTGATAAGGTGGAAAACCCAATATATTGGAGTACTCAGGCTGGTAGCTCGGATATCAATAGTACCTATCGTAAATTGTATTATTCGTTCCAATTGGATTATGCCCGCACATTCGGTAAGCACGAGGTAACAGCTTTGGGATTGTTCAGCCGTTTAAAGGAAGCACAAGGAAGTGTGTTCCCGATCTATCGTGAAGACTGGGTTTTTCGTTTGACTTATAATTATGCCATGCGTTATTTCTTCGAAGCCAACGGTGCTTATAACGGTTCTGAAAAGTTTGGCCCGAATTATCGTTTTGCTTTCTTCCCGTCATTGTCTGTGGGATGGATGCTGAGCGAAGAGAAATTCATGAAAAAATTGAAATTCCTTGATATGTTGAAAATCCGTGCATCATGGGGACGTGTAGGTGATGATGCTGTTGTGGCTTCTTGGCAACGTTTCTCACCTGATGGACGTTTTCTTTATAGTGATCAAATCAAATATGGAAGTAATGCTATTATGGGAACTATTAGTCCGAGTGCATCACCTTACACATTTTGGGGATACGAAAAGTTGGGTAACCCGGATATCTCTTGGGAAACTGTTGAGAAACGTAACATCGGTATAGATTATGCTTTCCTGAATGGTTTGATAGCTGGTTCAGTGGATGTGTTTAACGATACACGTACTGATATTCTGATTGCCGGTAGCAGCCGTGCCATCCCTTCTTATTTTGGTATGACTCCTCCGCGTGTCAACTCAGGTAAGGTGAATAGTCATGGTTACGAATTGGAATTGCGTTTGAATTATGTATTCAATAACGGTTTACGTGCTTATTTGAATTCCAGTTTGACGCATGCTGTCAATGAAGTGAAATTTAAAGATGACGCACCGTTGCTGCCCGCTTATCAGCGTGCTGCAGGATTTGCCATTGATCAGGTGACTTCGTATATCGATCATGGGAATTTGACCACATGGGATGATGTGATTGGCAGTACTGCATGGACTACAGGTAATAACTATAAGTTACCGGGTGATTATAATATCATAGACTTTAACGGTGATGGTGTGATCAATCAGGATGACCGTGCACCTTACAAATATTCTCCTATACCTCAGAACACCTATAATATTTCGTTGGGTGCAGAATGGAAAGGCTTCAGTATTTATGCTCAATTCTATGGAGTGAACCATGTAACACGTGAAGTAAATTTCCCGACGTTCCGCAGTACAGCGCATGTAGCTTATGTAGAAGGCGAGTATTGGACTCCGAATGGTACGGGGACTTTACCTACTCCGCGTTGGGGAACAACCGTTGATGCGGCAGCTTCAGGTACGCGTTATTTGTATGATGGTTCTTATCTACGCTTAAAGAATGTAGAATTGTCTTATACTTTCAAAGGCGATTGGTTGAAAAAAGTCGGCATTAATACGGCTCGAATTTATCTGAACGGTGATAACCTGTATATGTGGACTGACATGCCGGATGACCGTGAATCGAATACTGGTTATTCTTCTTCGGATGGTGCATATCCTACCGTGCGTCGTTTCAACTTAGGTATTGATATTACTTTATAAACGAATGTACTATGAATAAATATATCAACAGAATATTTTTGACTTCGGCTTTTGCTGTGGCCGGATTGTTGGGGACTACCTCGTGTACCGACTATTTGGATAAATCGCCTAATAGTGATTATGCCGAGAATGACCCTTACAAGAATTTTATGAATTTCCAGGGTTTTACCGAGGAACTCTACAACTGTATTCCTATTGTTTCTAATAGCGAATACCACACTTGTTTCAATTATGGTGAGGATGTGTATTGGGAACCGCAAGAAACACGTCTTCAAGCACGTAATGTAGACAATGGTGACTTTTGGGGGTGGACTACAGCCTATTATGGCTATCCACGCAGTGGTGGTTCTGCAGGTACTACTACCCGACGTGATAAAGGTGATTTGTGGACAAATGCTTGGTATGCTATCCGTAAGGCTAATTTAGGTATTGCCAATTTAGGTAATCTGGTTAGTGCTACTGAGGAAGAACGAAATTTGATTGAAGGGCAACTTTACTTTTTCCGTGCCTGGTTCCATTTTATGCTGATGGAATGGTGGGGTGGTATGCCTTATATAGATACTGTATTGTCTCCTACCGAGAATCCTACTTTGCCCCGTCTCACATGGCAGGAATGTGCTGAAAAGTGTGTGGCCGATTTCGATCACGCTGCTGCGCTGTTGCCAATAGATTGGGATGACACGACTGCTGGCAAAGTAACTCTTGGCAAAAACAATATGCGTATCAACAAAATCATGTGTCTGGCTTACAAAGGCAAGACCTTGTTGTGGGCAGGAAGCCCATTGATGAACTGGTCTTCAGGCGGTTCTCGCGAATATAATGCTGAATTTTGCAAACGCGGAGCTGAAGCCTTAGGCGAGGCTTTGCAACTGACAGAAAGCACCGGGCGTTATGAATTGGCGCCGATGGACAAGTATAATGACATATTCTTGGTTCATAACTCTGGTGGACGTTTGAACGGAGTGAATGAAGCTATTTTCCAGGAGAATTTGATAGATTATGATAGCCGCTGGCGTTGGAATATGGTAAACGATTTCCGTCCGCAGTCTATAGAGTCTTCGGGTATAAAATCTTATCCAACAGCTAATTATGTGAATTATTTTGGAATGCAGAACGGTTATCCTATTGAAGATATGACTGTGGCTGATCCTGAGTCTGGTTATGATCCTACTCATCCTTGGAAGAATCGTGATCCACGTTTTTATAAAGTCATCATGTTTGATGGTGTACAGTTCAAGAGTACTGGAGGTGCCAGTGGTACGGTAGAACTATTTACAAATGGTAGAGAAAGTGAAGAAGCCAATCCTAACAAGGGCTGTTTCACCGGTTATATGAATAGTAAACTTTGTCCTCAATTGATGAATACAGTGGATGGTTATAAGGAGAACAATATCATGATTCTGAATCTGATGCGTTTGGCTGATGTCTATCTGATGTATGCAGAAGCAGCCGCTGTAGGCTACGGTTCTCCTCAAGGAAAAGCTACTACTTATTCTTTAACAGCAGAAGAGGCTATCAATAAAGTACGCGACCGTGCAGGAGTTGCGCATGTCCTTGATAAGTTTTTGGGCAATACAACGGACTTTTTGAGTGAAGTTCGTCGTGAACGTGCGGTTGAGTTGGCTTTCGAAGGTTTCCGCTTTATGGATCTTCGCCGTTGGATGCTGTTAACTCAACGTCCTTATACATTGAAGACTAAGATTGAGTTCGATCGTGCTGATCCTAACAACTATGATTACGACGCACCTGAGGAAAATGCTATTCGTAATTTACGTGAAGTGGTATTGTTCGAGCGTCAGTATACCGATCGTCACTATTGGTATCCGTTGTTGCGTAAGGATGTGAACATATACGAAGGATTCAATCAGAATCCTGGTTGGGATTAATCATTATGATGTATTCATTTAATTAACGACGCTAAAAATGAAAAGAAAGTATCTATATATTGGCTGTACGGCGCTGGCTATGTCGCTATTGGGTGTGGCAAATATGCAAGCGCAAGAAAGTAGGGACAGCTTGGTGAATGTGGCTTTCGGAACAATGGCGCAGGAAGACTTGACGCAGGCTATTTCTACGGTTCATACGTCCGATTTATTAAACAAAATTAATAGTTCTAACAGCTTAATTGGGTTAGGAAGCTTAGTTGGCGGTTATACAGGTAATGTGTGGGGACAAGAAGCTTTAGTACTGATTGATGGTGTGCCCCGCAGTGCTTCGAATGTGCGTGCCAGTGAAGTGGAAAGCATTTCTGTATTGAAAGATGCGGCTGCAGTAGTGCTTTATGGTAGCCGTGCTGCTAAGGGAGTTATTTTGATTACCACTAAACGCGGTAAAGAAGAACCTATGCGTATTGATGTACGCGGTAATGCTGGTATCAATGTCCCTAAGGCTTATCCTAAGTATCTGGATGCAGATTGTTATATGACACTTTACAATGAGGCTTGCCGTAACGATGGTATTGCTGAACGTTACGATGCTTCTACTATTTATAATACGGCAGCAGGTACGAATCCTTATCGTTATCCAAACATTGATTTCTATAGTGATGACTACTTGCGGAAAGCTTATTATAATGCTGATATCACAGGTGAAGTGACCGGTGGAAACGATCGTACCCACTATTACCTGAATTTTGGCATGAACTACAACAATGATTTGTTGAAGTGGGGTGAAGCTAAGAACAATTACGATATGACGTTTAACGTACGTGGTAATGTGGATATGAATCTGACATCCTGGTTGAAGGCCACAACCAATGCTGCGGTAGTTTATACCAATCAGTATGACGGCCGAGGTACCAGTGATTTCTGGAGCCAAGCATCAACCTTACGTCCCAATTGGTTTGCACCTTTGCTTCCAATCGACATGATGGATCCTAATTCGGCAAGTATCCAGGAATACATTACGAACAGCAATCACTTGATTGACGGGAAATATCTGCTGGGTGGTACTTCAGCCGATCAGACCAATGCTTTTGCTAGCTTGTTGGCTTCCGGTTATGTTAAGGAAAAAGCCCGTATGTTCATGTTTGATGTAACGTTGGCTGCCGATTTGAGTTCTATTCTTAAGGGACTGTCGTTCAAGACTGCTTATAGTGTGGACTATACTTCCTACTATTCAGAAGCTTTCAATGAAACGTATGCTGTTTATGAACCGACTTGGGCGAATGTGAACGGAAAAGATATGATTGTGGCTCTGACGCAGCATAATGTGGATAAAAAAGATAAGAATGAATATGTGGGCAAATCAATGTATGACCAGACAATGATGTTTAGTGCACAGTTTGACTATGCCAACACTTTTGCCAAACGTCATAATGTGGCTGCTACTTTGTTAGGTTGGGGTTACCAGACACAAAGCTCTGCCGATGAGAATCACGAAAGTAGTGATTATCATCGTACCAGCAATGTGAATCTGGGTCTGCGTGCCGCTTATAACTATGACCATAAGTATTATGCTGATTTCAGTGGAGCTGTGGTTCATTCGGCTAAAATGCCCGAAGGAAAACGTAATGCTTTCTCTCCGTCTGTTACACTGGGATGGCGTATTAGCAAGGAAGACTTCTTCCGTGATAATGTTTCATGGGTAGATGACTTGAAACTGACAGCTTCGTATGCCAATCTGCATCAGGATCTTGATATTTCGAATTATTATATGTATAAAGGATATTTTTCGAAAACAAATGGTTATTATCCCCAATGGCATGATGGAACAGCTGGTGGTTGGACACCTTCTTCCAAAGGTGGTGAAAATCCGGATTTCGGTTTTGTGACACGTCAGGAATTTCGTGCAGGAATTGATGCTACGTTATTTGACCGTCTGCTACATTTGAATGCCAACTATTTCCATCAGGATACTAAAGGATTGTTGACCCGTGGTTCGGCTACCATTTATCCGTCTTATTTCCATTTAAGTGATAATTCGACATTCGCACCTTGGCTCAACTATAATCAAGATCGTCGTAGTGGTTTTGATTTCTCGCTCACTGCAAATAAGAAGTTTGGAGATTTTGATGTAACTTTAGGGTTCAGCGGTATGGTATTTGCTTCTGAGGCTTTGGTACGTGATGAAATGTATGAAGAGGATTATCAATATCGTGCTGGTCGTCCATTAGATGTAGTTTATGGTTATGTATGTGAAGGTTTCTTCCAAAGTCAGGAAGATATTGACAACCATGCTCGTCAGACTTTTGGTACAGTGCGTCCTGGTGATTTGAAGTACAAAGACATTAATGGTGATAACATTATTGACTCGAAAGACCAAGTAGAGTTAGGTAAGAACGGATATGCTGCGCCTCCTTTCTCTTTCGGTTTGAATCTGAATGTGAAATATAAAAACTTCTCTCTCTATGCTTTGGGTTCAGGACAGACAGGTTCTGTTGACTTTAAAACCAGTTCTTATTATTGGAACCGAGGTACCAGCAAGTTCTCGGAGGTAGTATGGGGACGTTGGACAGAAGAGACGAAGGAAACAGCGACTTATCCACGTCTGACTACTGGTAATGGTGACAACAATTATCAGACTTCAACATTCTGGATGTATGATCGTAACTATTTTGACTTGGATCAAGTACAGTTGACGTATGATTTCCCTGAAAAGACACTTAAGGGCTCGTTTGTTCGCGGTTTGAGTGTATATGTTGGTGGAGTAGATTTGCTGACTATTTCAAAGGAACGTAAACATATGGAATTAAGTCTTAGTTCACCCTATTGTCGTAATTACTATGTGGGCTTTAAGGCTTCTTTCTGATTTAACTGATAAACAAGTAGATAATTATGAAAAAGAAAATATTGTTTTTTATAGCTACTGCCTTGATGGTTTCGAGTTGCGATGACTTGTTTACGCCAGCCATCGAGAACAATGCCACCTTGGAAGAAAACTATGGCGATCAGGAATATATGCGAGGTATTTTACATAATGTATATAGCTTGGTCCCTAATGACTATAATAATAGCGAATATGCTACAGATGATGCTGTAACTAATCAGATTGGAAATACTTTCTTGCTGATGGCTACTGGTGGTTGGACTAACGCTTCTTATAATCCATTGAGTCAATGGGTAAATTCATTGGGTGCCATCCAGTATATCAATTTATTCTTAGAAGTTAAGGATAATACCCGTTGGGCAGATGATGATGAGATGAACAACTTGTTTGCACGTCGTTTGGAAGGCGAAGCCTATGGTTTGCGTGGAATGTTTTTCTATTACTTGCTTCGTTCTCATGCAGGCTTTTCTTCAGATGGTCAATTGTTAGGTATTCCTTTGACATTGAAATACTTGACATCACAGTCTCCCAAAGAGGAATTTAATCAGCCACGTGCAACATTTCAGGCTTGTGTGGAACAAATCTATAGCGACTTGTCAAAGGCTGAAGAACTGTTGCCATTGGAATATGAAGATGTTTCGACAGTACCTGCTGATTTTCAGAATATAACATCAGATGCAAGTAAGTACAATAATGTGATGGGAGCAAAAGCTCGATTGCTGTTTAATGGTTTAATTGCTCGTGCCTATCGTGCTCGCACAGCGTTGTTAGCTGCCAGCCCTTTGTATCAGGATGCTTCTAATTTGGTGACTTGGGCTGATGCTGCAGATGCAGCTGCTGCGGTTATTGATTATAAAGGTGGTGTTTCAGGTTTGGCATCAGATGGTTTGGAGTATTATTCTGCTTCCGTTGTCGGCTCAGTCAGTGATGGCGTGAATCCGAATGAAATTCTTTGGAGAACAAATTTGGGATCCAGCGAAAATGATCCGCAGGAATCGCAGAATTTCCCGCCCAGTTTGTATGGAACGGGTTATATGAATCCGTCACAGAATCTTGTGGATGCTTTCCCTATGGCAAACGGTTATCCTATTGACAATGCGGCCAGTGGGTATACTGATAATAATCCTTATGCAAATCGCGATCCGCGTTTAGGTAAATACATTTTTTATAACGGAAGTGTCATCACTGAGAAAGGTGTTACTCTTAACATCGTTCCTGGAAGTACGGATGGCGTGAACGTAACGGAGAGTCGTTCTACTCGTACCGGATATTACATGAAGAAACGTCTGCGTATGGATGTGAACTGCAATCCTGCGGCGATATCTAACCAGAAGCATCTTACTCCGCGTGTTCGTTATACGGAAATGTTCCTTGCTTATGCTGAGGCTGCTAACGAGGCTTGGGGACCGAAAAACGGTAACGGTCATGCCTATTCGGCTTATGACGTAATTAAAGCTATTCGTCAACGTGCAGGTGTAGGTGGTACAGATGATCCCTATCTGGAAGAGTGTGCTACCAGTCAGGACAAGATGCGTGAGTTGATTCAAAATGAACGTCGTTTGGAACTTTGTTTTGAAGGTTTCCGTTTTTGGGATGTACGTCGTTGGAAACTTGACCTGAATGAACCAGTTTATGGTATGCAGTGGAATGGTTCTGGTTATGAGCGTTTCTTAGTAGAAGAACGTTCCTATGAGGATTATATGTACTTTAGTCCTATACCTAATGGTGAAGTAATGAAGTTCAGTAATTTGGTTCAAAACCGAGGATGGGAATAAGAATATGATTGTAAATAACCTATTCAATAGATTTTAGAACAATATGAAAAAAAATATATTATATTTCGGATTGGCTTCATTGATATTGTCTTTTACTGCGTGCGATAGCTCTATTAATGACTTTTCCGATTTCGAATATCAGACTGTATATTTTGCCAATCAGTATGCATTGCGTACCTTGGAATTGGGCGAAGACATGTTTGTGGATAACTCCATCGATAATGAGCACAAGTTCATGATTAATGCAGCTTGGGGAGGAGGATATACTAACAGAGAAAACGTGATTATTGATTATGTGGTAGATGAGTCGTTGTGTGATGGTCTTTATTTTAAGGGGACTGATACGCCGTTAACTCCTATGCCAACTTCTTACTATCAGTTGGTTTCTGAACAAATCAATATACCGAGTGGTAGCATTACTGGAGGGGTAGAAGTTCAATTGACTGATGCTTTTTTTGCTGATGAAAAGGCTTTGAGCAATAACTATGTGATTCCTTTGCGGATGATTGATGTTCAAGGAGCCGATTCTATTTTGCTGGGAAAGGCTACTGTGGATAATCCTGCTTTGACCAATAGTGGACATTGGAGTGTACAGCCCAAAAATTTCGTATTATATGCTGTTAAGTATGTGAACCCTCAACATGGTGAATATTTACGCAGAGGTATAGACCAAGCTGTGATTAATGGAGTAGCTTCTCAGATTGTACGCCACGAACAATATGTGGAGAAAGATGAACGGGTATATGTAACGACTAAGAGTTTGACTGACAATATTCTTTCTCTCTCTACGAATGATGCGGGAGGTCAACTTTTTAATTATGAAGTTCGTCTTTCATTTGCAGATGATGGTACATGTACAGTGAGCAGTACATCGGATGATTTGGTAGTAAGCGGTTCTGGTAAGTTCGTGAAGGATGGCGAAAAAAACAGTTTAGGCGGTAAGGATCGTGATGCCATTTATTTGGACTATACAATTGATTTCAAAACGAAGAACATGCAGTATGCCACTAAAGATACATTGGTACTTAGTACCCGCGGTGTACAAGGTGGTACAACATTTGATATTGATATCAAGTAAAAAGAAGATTTTGTGGACAAGTAAACAAGGGGTCAGGTAATAGGAACTTATTATTTTGCTTTTCCTTGTTTTCTTGTCAGCAAAGAATTATCAACCTTAAAACAAAGTAAATATGAAATATTTGAATCAGAAACTGATCGGACTGGCATTATTGACAACGTCGGTAGTGGCTTGTACCGATGAGTACGACTGTAATCTTTTGGTAGAGAAGCCTGAAGATGTAAAAGTCAGCGAATATTTGGCTACTTTTGATGTATTGAAATCGTATATCAGCCGTGATGCCAATTCTTCGTTTAAGTTTATGGCTAATATGTCTGCTCCGGATTTTACAGCACATGAGGTAGCTTATAGTACATTGATAGAGAACTTTGATGGCTTTGATATGGGTAATACTTATACCCCTGTTAATTCATCGACTGACGGTGTGTATGATTTCGGTGGAATACAGTTGGTGGCGGATGCTATTCGTGAAGCTGGTGTTACCGCATATGGTGGAACGCTTTGCTCTAATCAGAATCAGCCAGCTACGTATTTTAACAAACTGATTGAGCCGATCATTATTCCTTTTGAACCTTTGAAAGGTAAAACGGTAATTTGCGATTTTGAAAATGATGAATTAGGCACTGCTTATGGCATGACAGGTGGAAGTCAGGCTGTGGTGGAAAATGACCCTGAAGGTAAAACAGGAAAAGTGTTGCATGTAGGTACCGAAGATGATAAGGCAGCCTATTCACATCCGAAGTTTCATGTCGTATTGCCTGCAGGACATACATTAGGAAACTATGTAAGTCTTTCTATTGATATGCGTATTGTCAATCAGGATGGACTGTGGGGAGCTGGAATGAAAGTCTTTATTAATGGTCAGGAATTCAGTGTTGGAACGAATGCGGAAGGCATAGGTTGTAGTGCTAACACGTGGAATCGGGGAGCAGTTATTAGTTTGACTAGTGATAAGGCACCAGGTTTTATTGTACCGGATGCTTTGAAGGATTTAACAGAGTTCGAATTGGCTGTCGGTTCAGCTTCTGGTGCAGCACAGTATTATTTGGATAACATCACCATGAGTTATGAAATTGGTTCCGGTGTGACTAAGGTAAATTTTGATAATGATGAAGCCGGTAAGACTTATCCGATGACAGGCAACAGTCAGGCTGTTGTAGAGGATGATCCCTTAGGTGATGGAAGTGGAAAAGTCTTACACGTGGGTACGTCGTCTTCTTTGTGTAACTATTCATATCCGAAGTTTCAAGTGAAATTACAGGAAGGGTATCCTTTGGGAAGTTATAGCGGTATTTCACTGGATATGTATCTGATTGACGGTAAAGGTAAATGGGGCAGCGGTATGCGCGTAGTTATTAACGGGCAGGAATTCAATACGGGAAAGGGTCCTAGTGCTTATGGTTGCCCTGATAACGCTTGGGGGCGTCAGCTTATTTATATCCCTTTCATTAAGGAAGGTGAAGAGAATCCGGGTGGAGCAATTGAGATTCCTAATTCTATGAAGGATCTGACAGAAATAGAGTTGGCAATTGGCTCCGGTTCGGGTGAATGGCATGCATATATTGATAATATTAATCTGTATTGGGAAGGTGATGATACAATCATCGAAAAAACGCCCGAAGAAAAAACGGCACTTTTCACCGCAGAACTGAATAAGTGGATTGGTGGTATGGTTAATTATGGTGGTGATGCTGTAAAAGTATGGAATATTATAGGTGAACCACTTAGCACTACGACAGATGCTAATACTTTTAAATGGGCTGAATATTTGGGAGATGTTGATTATGCCCGCACAGCAGTCAAGATGGCTCGTGATACAGCGGCTGTATCTGGTGTGAATTTAACTTTATTCGTAAGCAATACGATTGAACAGACTGATCCTATGAGTCAAAAAGTAGATGCATTAAAGGCATTGGTAGACAGCTGGGAAGCTGATAATGTAACCCAAATTGATGGTTACAACATTTTGCTTCATGCTGCTTATTCGAAAGATGCAGCTGTGCAAGCAGACAATGAAAAAGCTATTACAGAGTTGATGAGCCGTTTGAAAGATACAGGGAAATTGGTTCGGATATCCGATTTTAGTATGAGCATAACTGATGTTGATGGTAACTTACTAACTGTTGATAAAATTTCAAGTTCAGATCGTATGGCTGCAGCCGATTACTTGGCTTTCATTATGCAAGAATATCAGAAGACGATTGCGAAAGATAAGCAATATGGTATCTCGATTTCCAGTATGACTGAAAGCGGAACCGGTACAAAAATTTGTCCTTGGACGTCTGGTTACAACCGTAACGAAATGTACGAAGGAGTAGTGAACGGATTGAAACAAGAATAATTCTTTTGAAAATCCTCTCTATAAAAATTGGCTCTATGATAAAATACTACTATAAAAAAGTCTGGGTAGCAGGTTATAGAGCCAATTTTATTATTATCAAAATGTTGTAGAGGATAATACATTATAATATAAAGATATATTTATGAATAAAATAACTTTTTTAGTATGTCTCATGCTGATAGGATTGTTTTCTTCCTGTTCGGATGATGACAATAAGTATGACAGATATGTAGAAGGCCCGCATGCTTCCTTTTTGAGAGAAACAATGGTGGCTAACGCTGGAGGTGGCACTTTGGAAATAGTGGTAGATTGGCAACAAGCTACTTGGGAAGTAACAGTAGGCGAAGGAGATATCGTGGAAAGTGTGACTCCAACTACGGGAGGTAGTAATGAGGGAGAAAAGCAGTATACGAAGATTGAAGTAATCTGTCATCCCAATACTACTTTGAAGGAACGGACACAAACGCTATATCTGACTGATAAGACCAATAACTTGACTACGGAGATGCGTATAGAACAGGAGATGGCTTATAAGCAGATGACTGTTAATATAGATCCTACAATGAAGTATCAGCCTGTTGTTGGTTTTGGTGGTATGTATAATCCTATAATCTGGTGTGGTGGTTATTTGATCACTACCAGTGAGATGGAGAAAATGTATGGACAAGGCGGGCTTGGATATTCTGTGTTGCGTCTGATGATTTATCCGAATGAATCGGACTGGCAGGCTGATGTGGAAGCTGCAAAAATGGCGCAGGATAATGGTGCTATCATATTTGCTTGTCCGTGGGATTGCACTGATGCGTTGAGTGAGACAATTAAGGTGAATGATAAAGACGTAAAGCATCTGAAAGTTGAAAACTATGAAGCCTATGCGGATCATTTGATACGTTATATCGATTTTATGAAAAAGAATGGAGTCAACCTCTATGCTATTTCAATGCAGAATGAACCGGATATGGAATTTACTTACTGGACACCGCAAGAAGTAGTAAACTTCTTGAAGCAGTGTGGTGATAGAATCCGTCAGACTGGTGTTAAGTTGATGTCTCCCGAGGCATGTGGAACTAGTCCGGATTATACCGATCCTGTTCTTGCCGATTCAGAAGCTTTTGCACAGACGGATATTGTGGCAGGTCACTTGTATCAGGGTTTCATTGATTGGACAAATAGTTATGCTAAGACTAGGTATGATTATGTTTGTGGACTTTATCCTCGGCTTCAAGGTAAAACCTGGTGGATGACAGAACATTTGTTCAATGATGGTGAATCTTCTGAAAATCCAGCAGAATGGGAGTTCCAAAATTGGGATTATTGTCTCAATCATTTAGGAAAGGAGATTCATTTGTGCATGGACGGTTATTGTAGTGCTTATGTATATTGGTATCTGAAGCGTTTTTATGGTTTAATGGGCGATAATGACCAACGCAGTGCTGTAGGAGAAGGTGAAATATCGAAGAATGGTTATATCATGGCACATTATGCACAGTATGCTACTGGTACTACGCGCATACAGGCAGTTACTGATAATAGCGATGTTTATGTTACTGCATATACTAATGATTCTGGTAATGAAATAACATTAGTCATGCTGAATTTGACTGGTTCAACCCAATGCGTTTCAATCCCGATGGAAGGTGTCACTTCTGTCAGTGCGGTAGAAACAAATGAAGAAGTAAATATGAAGGCTGTTACTACTGAAATGATGGAGGGAAATGCAGGTGTAAGTGTTGTCTTATCAGGCAATAGTATATCATCAGTGCGCATATCTTTGTAAAAAATGGGATCGCTAATTGGAAAAATAGATCTTTTATAAAGCAGTGTAATCTATTCGGTTATTAAAGCATAATAGCTGGAGTTTACACTGCTTTTCTTTTGGCGTATCACCTGACTATCAATTACTCTGAGTTATATATTGTTTCTTCCCCTATTATCCACAATATTTTCCCCAGTTAGCTCTTCGTACTGCAACAGTTAATGCAGTAACGCTGCATAATTGGTGTAGCAACGCTGTAACAGTTAGTGCAGTCGAAGTGCATAGTTGGCAAAAAAACGATGTGCAATAAGCAAATCGGATACTGAATAACCATAATTTAATCAATTTTTGCTTGTGATGTTACGTGAACGAAAGTTTATGTAACATATCAATAAGGTCTGTTCGCTAAAAAGGAACTATATTTGTAACAACAGAAATTTTTTATAACCGTTTTTTTATTATGAAGAACTATAAAACGCTATTACTACTATTTTTCCTTTTGGCTTTGCCATTATATGTGTGGGGAACTGTTACGTCAGAACGAACTTCGGAGAAGGGACGTGAGACAACGTTGTTGAATCGCTTATGGAAATATAAGCAGGGAGATGTGGCGGGTGCGGCTCAGCCACAATATAACGATGCTGATTGGGAACCTATCGGATTGCCTCATTCGTTCAGCATTCCTTATTTTTTATCGAAAGATTTTTATGTAGGCTATGGCTGGTATAGGAAACACCTTCAGCTGGAAAGAGAAGACTTGGCGAAGCGGCTTTTTCTGGAATTCGATGGCGTTTTTCAGGAAGCAGAAGTTTATGTCAATGGACGGCTGGCTGGAAGCCATGCAGGTGGATATACAGGATTCAGTATCGACTTTACTCCGTATGCAATGGAGGGAGACAACGTGATAGCCGTCAGAGTGAATAACCTTTGGCAAGCTACCCTGGCTCCACGGGGTGGTGAGCATGTGTTTAGTGGAGGTATTTATCGGAATGTCCGTTTGGTGAAAAAACATCCGGTTCATTTGGATTGGTACGGTACGGCTGTTACTACTCCGACGCTGGAGAAGAATGCTGGTAAATCGTCGTCAGTAAGGGTAAAAGCTTGTGTGAAGAACACTGATGACCGAATGGGAGACTATACCTTATATATAATAGTAAAGGACTCTTTGGGACAGAAGGTTGCAGAGTGCTCAAAAACGAAACGCATTGAGGCTGGCAAGGAGACGCTTTATGACGTACAAACTCCGGATATAGTTTCTCCGGCTCTTTGGTCTCCGGCTTCTCCAGCTCTTTATACATTGGTCAGCAAGTTGTATGACGGAAAACGCTTGCTGGATTCGGAAGAAATCACGTTTGGTTTCCGATGGTTTGAGTGGACTGCGGATAAGGGATTTTTCCTGAATGGGGAGCATTATTATTTTAGAGGAGCAAATGTACACCAGGATCAGGCAGGATGGGGCGATGCTGTGACCGATGCTGCAGCCCGTAGGGATGTGCGGTTGATGAAAGAAGCTGGTTTTGATATGATTCGTGGTTCACACTATCCGCATTCTCCGGCTTTCACGGATGCTTGCGACCGTGAAGGCATGTTGTTCTGGTCTGAAGCTCCTTTCTGGAGTACTGCAGGTCCGAAGGTAGACGGTGGGTGGACAGCCGGAGCTTATCCGCTGAATGCAGCCGATACGGCGGCGTTCGAGGCTGATGTATTGCGTCAGCTGGAAGAAATGATACGTATTCATCGCAACCATCCGTCGGTGTTTGTCTGGAGTATGTGTAACGAACCTTTCTTTACCGATGGACAGACCATGCCGGGGGTGAAAAGATTGTTAAAGCGGATGGTTGAAAAAACTCACATGCTGGATGATACCCGTAAGGCTGCGGTTGGTGGAGTACAACGTCCGTTGGGAGAGGAACGTATCGATTTGATTGGTGACGTAGCTGGCTATAACGGCGATGGAGCTAATATCCCTGATTTCCAGCAGCCGCCTGTGCCTTCGGTAGTTACTGAATATGGTAGCACGACAGCAGACCGTCCGGGACAATATATACCCGGTTGGGGAGATCTGGCACGTGATGATAGTTGGAAAGGACGTACTTGGAGAAGCGGTCAGGCAATCTGGTGTGGTTTCGATCATGGCAGCATCTTTGGTAGCGATATGGCTAAGATGGGTATTGTAGATTATTTCCGTTTACCGAAACGTTCCTGGTACTGGTATCGGAATGCTTATACCAAGGTGGCTCCACCTGAGTGGCCTGCCGAAGGGGAGGCTGCCCGCTTGCTGCTGAAAGCTTCGAAAACGGACAATATTGCAACAGATGGAACAGACGACACACAACTGATTGTAGTGGTAACAGATGCTGATGGCCGGGAATTGAGCAATACACCGACAGTGACATTGCGAGTAGTGTCCGGACCTGGTGAGTTTCCTACCGGAAAGTCTATTACTTTCCGCCCGGACAGTGATATTCGCATTCAGGATGGTAAGGCCGCCATTGCTTTTCGGTCTTATTATGCCGGAAATACAGTGGTGGAAGCTTCATCGTCCGGACTGTCTTCTGCTCGCTTGATATTACGCTTTGAGGGTGAACAGGCATATCAGGAAGGGGTTAGTTCAGAGGTTGTGGACCGTCCTTACATACGTTATATAAAAGGTATTGAAGGTGGCGAAATGCAAACTTATGGTCTGAATAATCCGACGTTTGCTTCAAGTTCGCAGAAAGGGCATTCACCGGGACTGGCTGCTGATGGGGATGAAGAAAGTTATTGGCAACCAGCGGCAGAGGAAAACTCGGCTTATTGGATATTGGATACAGAAAGAGGACTTTGGCTGCATACTATAACGGCCCGGTTTGCAGAAAAAGTAAACTGCCGTTTTAAAATAGAAATTTCTGCCGATAAAGAAACGTGGCAGCTTGTGGGTGATTATAGTACAACTACAGGTGAGAAACAAGATGTAAGGCTTTCTTTTGAACAGCCATTGAAGATGCGTTTTGTACGTTTTTCTTTCAGTATGGATGAAGGAAGTATTTGGCCTCGATTGGCAGAAGTCAGGGTACAAGGCCGTGTAGCTGATTAAGTATTTGAATATAGGGTAATAAAATGAATAGAATGAATATGAAACAAATTTTAATGTCTTTATTGTTGCTGCTAACGACGTCGCTTTATGCTACTGATGTTGTGACGGTGAGTTACGAGGGTGGCATTAATAAAGTAGAACTGACTAAAGCTGCAATCTTATATGATGCCGATGATTGGGAGGTTGCTAAAAAAGCAGCCTGTCTGCTTGCGGCAGATATTGAACGGGTGACAGGAAATTCGATTGTGGCGCAAACTACAGCATTGCAGAATGGAGAAGCTGTAATTGTAGGTACTATTGGACATAGTCGTTGGATAGACCGGTTGGTAGAAGAAGGGAAACTGGATATCTCGACTATTCAGGGTGGTTGGGAACGTTTTATCGTTCGTACTATTGAGCATCCGTTTGACGGAGTGAAACGTGCTATAGTAGTGGCTGGTAGCGATCGTCGTGGAACCGCTTATGGTGTTTTCTCTATCAGCGAGGCTATTGGTGTTTCGCCCTGGTATTGGTGGGCCGATGTGCCAGTAGTACATAGGGACGCCGTTTTTGTAGAGGCAAACTATGTATCTGACACGCCATCGATAAAGTATCGTGGCATTTTTATCAATGATGAAGATTGGGGCATGAAACCTTGGGCTTCCAAGAACTTCGAAAAGGAACTGAACGATATAGGTCCTAAGACATATGCGAAGGTATGCGAACTGATTCTTCGTCTGAAAGGAAATATGTTGGCTCCGGCTATGCATACCTGTACAGGGGCTTTTTATTCTCATCCGGACAGTAAGAAGGTGGCTGATGAATACGGCATTCTTATTACTACGTCGCATTGCGAACCTTTGCTGTTCAATAATGCTTCGACATGGGAGTGGAATAAGGGACGGGATGGTGAATGGAATTATAAGACCAACCGGAAGACTATATTGAAAAAGCTGGATAACCGTGTAAAAGAGGCTGCCCCTTATGAAAACGTATATACGTTGGCTATGCGCGGATTGCACGACGAGGGAATGCGTGGCGACATGAGTGAAGAAGAAAAAGTCGAAATGTTGTCGCAAGCCATCACAGACCAGCGCAAGATTTTAAAGAAATACATTGATAAACCACTTGAAGAGGTTCCACAGATATTTGTACCTTACAAAGAGGCATTGGAGTTATACGAAGCAGGTCTGAAAGTTCCGGACGAAGTTACTTTGGTTTGGGTGGATGATAACTATGGTTATTTAAAGCGCTTAAGCAATCCGGATGAACAAAAGCGTACAGGACGTGCAGGGGTATATTATCACACATCTTATCTGGGAGCTCCTCATGATTATTTGTGGCTTAATACAACTCCTCCCGTGTTGATGTACGAAGAGTTGAAGAAGGCTTACGATACGGGGGCCGACCGATATTGGTTGCTTAATGTAGGAGACATCAAGCCGATGGAGTTGGCTGTAACGACATTCTTTGATATGGCTTGGAATTTTGATCGTTTTGATTATCAGAATGTGAATCGTCATCAGGCTGATTACCTGGCTGGTGTATTTGGACAGACTTTCCGAGGCGAGTTCCAGACTTTGCTTGACGATTATTACCGTTTGGCTTGGAGTCGTAAGCCTGAGTTTATGGGATGGGAGAGAGAGTGGGATGCGCCTCATTTAGAAAAACTGAGCGATACGGAATATTCGTTTGCCAATTATAATGATGCACAGGGACGTCTGGCTGATTATCGGCTGTTATCGGATAAAGCAAAAAGATTGCTTGACGTGATGCCCAAGGCATATCGTCCGGCTTTTTACGAGATGGTGGCTTATCCGGCTATGGCTTCGTATCAGATGAACCGTAAATTCCTGATGGCGCAACTGAATCATGAATTGCTGAAACAGAATGATGTGGCTGGCGCTAATTGGGCTGCCCGTGAATCAGAATTAGCTTTTGACAGTATCCAGGCATTGAACGATTGCTATAATAGTTTGTTGGATGGTAAATGGAATTATATGATGGAACTGGCTCCGGGATGGTGTGCCAAATATCAGAATATGCCTGATGTTACTTTTACCGAAGGAGTGGTCGCACAAGAGGTTGATATTAATCCATTACCCAATGAGGATGTATTGCAAGGTTGTGCGGTGCTCGATTTGGCTGATTATACAAGTAAAACAGAATCTGCTATTCATTCCTTACAATTGCTTGAGGGATTGGGCTATGATTGGCGTTGCATTCAGCTGGGTGAGGCCACACAACCGGTTGTTGATCCGAGAGCCAAGGATGCACCCCGTTTTGAATATGAATTAGGCAAAATAGATGCAGACAGTGTGGAGGTAACGGTATATACATTGCCATTTTTCCCGATATACGAAGGGCGTAGTACGCGTTTCGGTGTTTCCGTAGATCAGTCGGAAGTAGCTATTGGTGAAAATCTTCCAAAAGAATATTCGCCGGAGTGGAAGACACAAGTTTTGCAAAACGGTGCTGTTTTTAAAGCAGTCTTCCCGATAGATCCGATGAAAGAAAAGCATACATTGGCTTTGATATGTGGAGATCCCGGTATGATTGTGCAACGGGTTGTTGTTGACTGGGGAGGTCTGAAGAAGACCTATGTTGGTCCAAGAAGTTATGGAAAATAATATCCGGTTGAGCTGGGTAATGAAAGTTTTTTGAGTTTTAGAATTGTTTTTCTGATTCATATAATAGAAGTAAAATGAAACGATTATCATACATTATATATAGTTTATTGGTGCTTTTGTCGGCACAACCTTTGTCGGCTAAAATACGTTTGCCAAAACTTGTCAGTGACCGGATGGTGCTTCAGCGTGATACGGAACTGAAAATCTGGGGATGGGCTGATCCTGCTGAAAAAGTAACAGTACGCTTTAGAGGTAGTTTTTATAATACGGAAGCTGATGATAAAGGCAACTGGCAGGTGATGTTGCCGGCTCAGACGGCTGGCGGTCCTTTCATTATGGAAGTAAATGAGTTGACGATACGTGATGTATTGGTCGGTGATGTGTGGCTGATGTCCGGACAATCCAATCAGGAAACGCCTATTCATCGGTTGGTTGAAAAATTCCCGGAGATACCAGTGTCCAATAATCACATGATTCGTCATTATAAGGTTCCTACACAAGATTCAAAAGAAGAGTTGAAGGAAGAGATTGCTGGTGATGCCGTATGGCATTCGGCTACTTCGTCGGAAGTGATGAATTGGACTTCGTTGGCCTATTTTTTTGCAGTAGAAACGTATAACTATACAGGTCTTCCCGTTGGAGTGATTGTTTCAAGCCTTGGAGGATCGTCCATACAGTCGTGGGTCAGTCAGGAACATCTGAAAGAAGTGCCTCGTTATGTCGTTGACCAAGAGGCTTTTGAAGCTGTAAAACAGGCTCGTCAGGATAAAGGTGAAGGCTTGTGGTACAAGAAAGATTGGAATGATTCGGATTGGCAGACGATAGATGTACCGAGTACATGGGCTGAAAAAGGTATTCAGACGAAAGGGGCTATCTGGTACAGGAAAAGTTTTGTATGTCCGGCTTCCATGGTAGGGCGTCATGCTAAACTGTATATGGGACGTATGGCGGATGACGACAGGGTATATGTGAATGGATGCCTGGTTGGCCATACAACCTACTTTGGTCCTCCTCGTAAATATGATGTTCCTGCCGGTGTGTTGGTTGAGGGGGTGAATAATATAACTTTAAGACTGGAAGCAGTAAACGGATACGGTGAGATTGTACCGGACAAGCCTTATTTGTTGAAAGGAGATGCAGATGAAGTAAATCTGGAAGGTGAGTGGAAATATGCAGTCGGTTATGATAAACGTGAAGCGGATAAATATGCAGACCGATTGAAAAATCTGCGTCAAGCCGGTTCTGGACTTTATAATGGAATGATTTATCCGATTCGTCATTGGAAAGTTCGTGGAGCAGTATGGTATCAAGGTGAAAGCAATACGGGACGTCCTGATGAGTATTATCCGATGTTGAAAGGGTTGGTAGAGAATTGGCGTGAATTGTGGAATATGCCTGATATGCCATTCTTTTTGGTTCAGCTTCCTAATTATATGAAGAAACATGATAAACCGACGGATAGCGGATGGGCTCGATTGCGTGAAGCGCAACTGAAGGCTGCATTGACAATTCCTAATACATCATTGGCTGTAACTTATGATGTCGGTGAGTGGAATGACATTCATCCTTTGGATAAAAAAAGTGTGGCAAAAAGATTATTCTTGGGAGCGAAAAAGTTGGCTTATGGGGAAAAATTGGTTTGTCAAGGCCCTGTTTATAAAGATATGAAGATAGAGGGCAACCGTATAATACTTACTTTCGATACGCAAGGACGTGGCTTAAAGTCTCGTGGTGGTGCTTTGAAACATTTTGCGATAGCTGGTGAAGATCGGAAATTTGTTTGGGCTGATGCTGTGATAAAAGGGAATAAAGTTGTGGTCAGCAGCACAGAAATAGAACATCCCGTAGCTGTCCGTTATGCATGGAGTGACAATCCGTCGGATGCGAATTTGTGTAATAAGGATGGCTTGTTGGCATCGCCATTTCGGACGGATGTTTGGTAGGAATTTAAGATTTTGAAGATAAAATTCCAATTTGGGCTTGTTTTTCATGTGTAATTAACAAATTTAAACGCGTGATGTTACGTAAGCGAAAGTTTATGTAACATAAACATAAGGTGTATTTGGAATAGAGAGGCTATTTTTGCTTCATCACTAATATCATTAAACACACACATTTTTGCATATGAAAACACTATGGAATTTATTTCTGTTTTTGGCATTGTTTGTTGTGTCATCATGTTCGGATGACAAAATGCCAGAAGAATCGGGAGAGTCAGACGTTGAAACACCAGAAGAAAAGCCGGGAGATACTCCGGATATAGGTAATATGCCTAAACTTTCGGTCGTTGGACGTTATTTGAGAAATGAAGAGGGTGATATTGTTAATCTGCATGGATTTGCAATGACTTTTAGCCCATTCTTTAATCAGAACACATGGGGAGATTATGATGTAGACGGATGTATGCGTCATAATAAAAAACAGATAGACGGAATGTTGAGTGCAGGATGGAGGGTGAACTTTGTGCGTATGCATTTGGACCCGTATTGGAGTGATGATCCTGCACTGCCGTCTGTTCGTTATGAAGGTCATGAACGTTTTTCAGAATCGCGCTTTCGTAAGTATCTGGATGAACTGTTTGTTCCTATGGCTGAATACGCCAATGAAAGAGGAATATACGTAGTAATGCGTCCGCCTGGAGTTTCTCCGGATACAATAGCTGTAGGAGATGACTATAATGACTTCCTGATAAAAGTATGGGATATCGTTTCTCAGCATCCTAAATTGAAGAATAATAAAGGTGTCATGTTTGAATTGGCTAATGAGCCAATCAATATTATGACTGCGGATGGTAGCCGTTGTGGAAGTGGAGAACAAATCTTTTATGATCAGATGAAGATTTTCTGTCAGGCTATTGTCGACAAGATACGGGATAATGGGGCTCGGAATATAATTTGGGTACCAGGATTGGGCTATCAGTCACAATATAGTGGTTATGCCATCAATCCTATTGAAGGAGATAATATAGGTTATGCCATTCATGTATATCCTGGTTGGTATGGCAGTGATGCCGAAAAGGAAAGTGCAGAACAGGGTGGCTCCTGGGGAGGTGGTTATGAATCGTTCCAGCAGGGTTGGGACAATTCAATACAGCCTGCAGCCAATATAGCACCTATTATGGTGACTGAAATGGATTGGGCTCCGGCTAAGTATGATTCAACCTGGGGTAAAAGTTATACAGGTGTAGCTGGTGGCTATGGGTTTGGTGCTAACTTTAAATATATTGTTGATAAGTGTGGAAATGTGAGTTGGTTACTTTTTGCAGGCTCTCATTTATTGATTGATTTTAAAGATGTGCCGGGCGAAGAAGGGGCCTATACTTTCCTGAACGATCCGGAAGCATGTCCTTGGCCTGTATATCATTGGTTTAAGGAATATGCTGGTGAAGAAATTCCTGAAGGCGATCTGGAAAGTCTGGAATTGGTTAATGTGAATACAGAGAATGAAATCAGAATGGGAGATGCTTGTTATGCAGCCATAAAGGCTGTGTATGAAGATGGAAGTAGCCAGATGGTGACTGAAAAAGTAAAATTCACTTGTGATAATCCGGATATAGTAACTGTAGGGGAGTTAGGTAAGATTTCAGCTCTTAAACAAGGTGAGGCTACGGTAATAGCATCTTATACTTCGCAGAAGGATGTAACTAAGGAGATAAGTTTTAAAGTCCGTGTTTTGAATCCATTTTTGTTGACTATGGAGATGTTTAATCCGTCGATTTTTGGTACTGGCTCATTTGATGAAGATACACATGTATTGATAACCGGTCAGTGGGGATTTGGTGGCTGGGAATATAAAAGCGGCCTTGATTTGTCGGGATATAAAAGCATACATGTAGAATTGGGAAATGATTATGCTGATCCAAATTTTCCAGTATCATTCCGATTATTTGATGAGAATACTTATTGGTCTTCGCCCGCATCGTATGATTTTGTAAATACGCGGGAAATTACGGTTGATTTGCACAATATGAAAGATGGTAACGGCGATAAATTAGACCCTTCGCACTTGTATATAATTGGTTTCTGGTCGAGTGGTAAAGGCCCGATAGTAATTAATAGTGTGACTTTGGAAGAATAATAATATTGGATGAATTTTATGAAAGGAAAGAGTTTGTTGCTTATTATGATGGCTGGGGCAGCATTATGTGCTTGTGCTACCCGCACATCTCGTGCTATTGTAAAGGAAGAACCTACGTTGAAATCTGTTTTAGGTGATAAATTTCTGATAGGCGTAGCCATGAATACGTTTCAGTCTTCTGGGCGGGATACAAATGGAGTAAATATAGTGAAAAAACATTTTAATGCTATTGTGGCGGAAAATTGTATGAAATGCCAGACCATTCATCCTCAGGAAGACAGATATAATTTTCGTCAGGCTGATGAATTTGTTAAATTTGGCGAGGATAATGGATTGACAGTTACTGGTCATTGTCTGATATGGCATTCACAATTGGCACCTTGGTTCTGTGTAGATAAAGATGGAAATAATGTGTCTCCAGAAGTTTTGAAGCAGCGTATGAAAGATCATATTATGACTGTTGTTGGTCGTTATAAAGGACGGATTAAAGGTTGGGATGTTGTGAATGAGGCCATCATGGAGAATGGCTCTTATAGAAACAGTAAATTTTATCAGATTTTGGGAGAAGAATTTATTCCTTTAGCTTTCCAATATGCCCATGAGGCAGATCCAGATGCAGAATTGTATTACAACGATTATAATATGCATTTTAAAGGGAAACGCGATGCTGTTGTTAAGCTGGTTAATGATATGAAGGCTAGAGGATTGCGGGTAGATGCTATTGGAATGCAAGGACATGTTGGAATGAACTATCCAGATTTGTCTGATTTTGAACAGAGTATCGTGGCTTTTGCTTCAACAGGAGCCAAAGTCATGATTACAGAATGGGATATGAGCGCACTTCCAGAAGTGAATCGTACGGCAAATATTGCTGATACGGTTGCTTTTCGCAAAGCATTAAATCCTTATCCGGTTTCTTTGCCTGATAGTGTTTCTGAAAAGTGGAATAAACGAATGGCTGAGTTTATGAATCTTTTTGTTAAACATTCTGATGTGATTAGCAGAGTTACAGCATGGGGAGTAAGTGACGGAGATTCGTGGAAGAATGGATTTCCCGTACGTGGACGTAAAGATTATGCGTTGCTTTTTGATCGTGACTATCAACCGAAACCTTTTGTGAAAGATTTGTTGGAAAAATCAATTACGAAGTAAAAGTTATTAGGTTTTGAATATGATGCAATGTAATGAATATTAGGCGATTCTTTGTACATTTGCATCGTTGTGTTATTTTTATATTTGTTCAATTATGATTAATAAAAATAAGATTTTTATTGCAGCCTTTTGTCTTGTTGGCATTATGCCGAATAGTGTTGCTCAGGATAAATTATATTCCAATACCTTTTCATTAGGAGAGGTAAAGTTGTTGGACGGCCCGTTTAAACATGCATGTGACTTGAATGTAGATGTGCTGTTGAAGTATGACGTAGACCGTTTGCTGGCTCCTTTTTTGAAAGAAGCGGGTTTGCCTCCTAAAGGAGAAAGTTTTCCGAATTGGAAAGATTTGGACGGGCATGTTGGAGGTCATTACCTGTCAGCGTTGGCTATTCATTATGCGGCTACAGGAAATGAAGCATGTAAACAGCGTATGGATTATATGCTTGCCGAACTGAAGCGTTGTCAACAAAAACATGGTAACGGCTACGTTGGTGGTGTGCCTAATGGTATGGTGGCTTGGAATGAGATAAAGAAAGGCAACGTTGGAATTGTTTGGAAGTACTGGGTGCCTTGGTATAATATGCATAAGATTTATGCTGGTTTGAGAGATGCATGGTCGTATGGAGGAAGCGAAGAAGCACGTCAAATGTTTTTAGATCTTTGCGATTGGGGATTGACGATCATCGCTCCTCTTAATGAAGAACAAATGGAGCAGATGTTGGGTAATGAGTTTGGTGGCATGGATGAAGTATATGCTGATGCTTATCAGATGACCGGTGATTTGAAATATTTGGATGCCGCTAAACGTTTCTCTCATCATTGGTTGTTGGATAGTATGGTTGCTGGAGTGGACAATCTGGATAACAAACACGCCAATACCCAAGTTCCTAAAGTTGTAGGATATCAACGTATTGCAGAATTGAGCGATATGGCTGGTAGAGAACAGGATAAATCTACTTACGATTCTGCGGCATGCTTCTTTTGGAATACAGTGGTGAATAATCGTTCTTTAGCTTTGGGTGGTAATAGTCGTCGTGAACATTTTCCTGCTGCTACTGATTGTAAAAGTTACGTAGAGGATCGTGAAGGCCCTGAGTCTTGTAATACCAATAATATGCTGAAATTGACGGAAGGTCTTTTCCGTATGCATCCGGAAGCTCGTTATGCCGATTTCTACGAGCGAGCAATGTTCAATCATATTCTTTCTACTCAGCATCCTGAACATGGAGGATACGTGTATTTTACATCTGCACGTCCGGCTCACTATCGTGTTTACTCTGCACCGAACAGTGCTATGTGGTGTTGTGTAGGTACGGGTATGGAAAATCATGGGAAATATGGTGAGTTCATTTATACTCATCATGGTGATGATTTGTATGTGAATCTATTTGTTGCTTCTGAATTGAACTGGAAAGAGATAGGAATTACCTTAACTCAAGAAACATCTTTCCCAGATGAAGAAAGCAGTCGGCTGGTATTGCATGTGAAGAAAGCAGTAAAAGCAAAGTTGCTTATTCGGCATCCTTGGTGGTGTGAAGCAGGCGCAATGAAGGTCGTTTGTCGGGGAAAAGATTATGCGGTAGATTCTAAGCCTTCAAGTTATATTGAGATAGACCGAAAATGGAAGGATGGGGATGTGATTGAAATAACCACTCCGATGAAAGTTACTGTAGAAGAGTTGCCGAATGTGTCTAATTATATTGCGATTATGCGTGGTCCTATTTTGTTGGGAGCGCGTATGGGCACTGAACATTTGGATGGCTTAATTGCAGATGATGATCGCTGGGGGCACATCGCTCATGGTCCGCTGGTTTCTGTGTTTGATACTCCGTTTATCATAGGTGATCATAAGACAGTACTTTCTAAATTGGAAAATATGCAACCGGTAGCAGGTAAAAAAATGTGTTATACTGTTCCCGATTTGTTTACTTTGAAGGGAGAAAAACTTTCAGATTTGGTATTGGAACCTTTCTTCCGTATACATGATTGCCGTTATATGATGTACTGGCTTTCGATGAATGATGCAGAATATGCGGAATTTCAGAAAGCAGAGCGTGAAGCAGAACAACGTAAATTGTTGCTTGACCAACGTACAGTGGATGCCGTAGCTACTGCAGAGCAGCAGCCTGAAGTAGATCATAAGATGAAATATGAAAATTCACAAACTGGTCACTTCCAAGGTGAACCGTGGCGTGATGCTCGTGATGGTGGATACTTCCAATATAACCTGGCAACAGATGGTAAGACAGATCTTTCGTTGATGGTTCGTTATTGGGGAAATGAAACCTCTAATCGTTCGTTTGATATTCTGATTGATGGCGAATTATTAGCTGAGGAGAACTTGGTTGGTAAATGGAATAGGGAAGAATTGGTCAATGTAGAATATCCGATACCGGTAAATATGTTAGAAGGTAAATCTTCGATCACGGTTACTTTCCGTAGTAAACCAGGACAGATTGCTGGTGGAGTATTTTATATCAGACTGCTGAAAAAGAATATCGAAAACGAATAGACTTTGCTATTGGGGAATGAAGTATAAAGTGTGCTTACGGAAAAGTGAATAGCAGACTTTCTTAAACTAGTGAAGGTCGGAGGGCTTACACAAAGTGTGAGGTGCTTCGACCTCTTTAATTAAGAAGACTAGTCTTTTGAGATTTGATAAAGAATTTGAGGTTTATACAATATTTTGGACGTAATAAATGTTATGAAAGCATTATTCTTAATTTGTCTGTTTGTAATGACTACTTCTGTTTTTGCACAAGAAACTGAGGGGAATATTTCGTGGACTGCAGATAATGGAAATGGTACCTATACGAATCCATTATTTTATGATGAATTCTCTGATCCGGATATAATTCGGGTTGGAGACGATTTTTATTTGGCAGGAACAACAATGCACGCTACTCCAGGTTTAGTAATTCTGCATTCAAAAGATCTGGTCAATTGGAAATTTATGAGTTATTGTTTTGACCGTTTCAATATGGGGGATGAATTTAAGCTAGCAAACGGGAAAGAGGCATATGGGCAGGGGATATGGGCACCTTGTATTCGCTATCATGATGGTAAGTTTTATGTTTTCAGTAATATAAATGGGCATGGACTGCAAGTGTTTATTGCCGAAAATCCGGCAGGGCCTTGGCAGCATATCAATGTTGGGGGAAGCATTTACGACCTTTCTGTACTATTTGATGACGATGGGAAAATATATGCTGTATATAAATATAATGAGGTACATCTGATAGAGATGAAACCTGACTTTACAGGCTTTGTAGAAGGTAGTGAGCGTGTGATTATTCCGGCAGGAAATGCTATGGGAGAAGGGCATCATTTTTATAAGATAAACGGTAAATATTACATTATCAGTGCAAATTATGCTCCTGTTGGACGTATGCAATGTGCGCGTGCCGATCGACCTGATGGACCCTACGAAACGGTCACTATCAGTGCTAAAGAAACAATGGGAACACGGCGTGTGCATTCAGTGAATAATGTCGGATTAGGTAGCCCTGTGCCGGAAGATGGTTTTGATTTTAAAGTTTCGGGTGATGATGGCAATTATTTTAGTGCTGTGCCTTTGCATCAAGGAGTAATTGTAGATTTACCTAATGGTGAATGGTGGGGAATTTCTATGACCGACTTTCGTGCTGTGGGGCGAACGGTCTGTTTGTCGCCCGTGACATGGGCAGATGGTTGGCCATATTTTGGATTGCCGGGTAATTTAGGACGTACTCCGCGTACTTGGTTTAAACCGAATGTAGAGTCAGTATCGCTTCCTCATGCTCCTTATGTTCGTAGTGATAACTTTGATAATGATAAACTTTTACCCATTTGGCAATGGAATCATGAACCTGTAGATAAGAAATGGGCATTGAAAAATGGTAAGTTACGTTTGCAGACTATGCCTGCACGAAGTTTCCTTTGGGCCAAGAATACGTTGACACAACGTTGTATCGGTCCTGTGTCTACCGCTACAGTGGAATTGGACGCTTCCCGTTTGAGAGATGGTGATGTGGCAGGTTTAGGATTGCTAAATATGCCTTATGCGTGGTTAGGCGTAGTATGTACAGGAAAAGCAAAGGATCTTGTAATGAAGGTACAACAAGGAAATAAGACAATTTCATTACAGAAGCAGATGGGGATGAAGGATCCTGTGTACAAAGGGACTGTTTATCTGAGAATTACGGTGGACTTAGATGCTGATTTAGCCCAATTCTATTATAGTTTGAATGGAAGTGAGTATGAAAAGGCTGGTGAAAAAGTGTTGCTCCCTTATCAATTAAAGACGTTCCAAGGATCGCGTTATTCTCTTTTTGCATACAATGAGAAGGAAAGAGAGGGAGGATATGCTTGTTTTGATAATTTTGTCGTTGACGAACCAATGGCAAATCGAACTTCTAACTTGCCAATAGGGAAAGTTATAAGTTTGTGCAATTTGTCTAATGGTACTTATGCTTGGGCTAATCCGCATGGGATGCTTCATTCTGCAGGTAAAGGTAGCCGTGAATACCAGAATGGAGGATGTTTTTTCAAGGTGCATGATCGCGGTAAAGGTCGTATTGCTTTAGAAGCAATGAATGGAACAGGATTCCTGACTGTTGTAGGGGCAGGATTGTCAGCGGATGTGCGTATGATGGAAAAGGAGAGTGATGCAAGTCTCTTTTTATGGCAAGATATGCTTCGTGGACAATGTATGCTCTTATCCTTGAGCACGAACCGTTATATTGGCATTGTTCCTGTAACCGGTGAACCATATGGTGCTGATTGGACAGGCTGTCGCCCGGACAGAAAAGATGGAACCGTGTTCAAATGGACAGTTATAGATAGTGATGGAAGTGTGAAAAAAACGGAAGAAAGTGCAACTTATTAATAATAGCTCGGCAGGAAAAAATAGAATCTTGCCGAGCTTTTTCTTTTTTACTTCATCAATGTTTATTTTGAGTTCTGAAGTTCAATTTTATGTTTTTGAAGAAAAAGAGCCCCTTTTAATACGAAAAAAATGCATTTTTTGCTCATGATGTAACATGAACGAATGTATTTGTAACATTCTTCTTGGGTTAATTGCTCGAAGTTGCTTTACTTTGTAATTGTCTTCAGGACGAAAAGGTTGAAAGTCGGAAGAACTGTTTTATAGGAAAAAAATATATAATAAATATTGAATTGAATACCATGAAAAGGAAATTATTATTTACGACTGTTGCTTGTGCGTGTGCGGCAGTCTTGTGCCCTCTTGCAGCACAAAACCCGATAGTACAGACGTGCTATACGACCGATCCGGCTCCTATGGTACATGATGGTACTCTTTATGTTTATACCGGACATGATGAAGATCGTGCCGACTTTTTCTGGATGCAGGAATGGCGGGTTTATTCTACTACCGATATGGTGAATTGGACTGACCACGGATCCCCTCTTGCGATTGAATCGTTTGAATGGGCAGATGATCGGGCTTGGGCTGCGCAATGTATAGAACGTAATGGAAAGTTCTATTGGTATGTTTGCCTTCATTCCAAGTTGACCAATGCGATGGCTATTGGGGTGGCTGTTGGTGATAGTCCTACTGGCCCTTTTAAAGATGCAATTGGGAAACCGCTTTGTGATGGCAGTTGGGATTACATAGATCCTACTGTTTGGATTGATGATGATGGACAGGCTTATCTTTATTGGGGAAATCCTAATGTTTACTACGCAAAGTTGAATGATGACATGATCTCCATAAAGGGTGAAGTCGGTAAAATAGAACAAACTGTTGAAAGTTTTGGTGCTCCTAATCCTGAAAAAAGGGTAAAAGGACAGAAATATAAAGATATCTATACCGAAGGTCCTTGGTTGCATAAGCGCAACGGAAAATATTATCTGCTTTATGCGGCAGGCGGGGTACCAGAACATATTGCATATTCTATGGCAGATGCACCGTTGGGGCCTTGGAAATATATGGGTGAGATAATGCCTTTACAGGATACAGGCTCTTTTACGAACCATTGCGGTATTATTGATTATAAAGGCAATTCGTACTTCTTCTATCATACAGGTAAATTGCCAGGTGGGGGAGGCTTTGGTCGAAGTGCTGCGGTAGAACAATTTACATTTAACGACGATGGAACATTCCCTATTATTAACGCCACAAAAGAAGGAGTGAAGCCTGTTGGAACTTTGAATCCTCGTCAACGTGTTGAGGCGGAAACGATTGCTTTCAGTGAAGGGTTGAAAACAGAGCCGAATGGTGATAATGGGGTATATGTTTCGGAAATTCATAACGGTGATTATATAAAAGTGCGTGAGGTCGATTTCGGCAATCAATCACCTCGTCGGTTTATTGCTTCTATTAGCAGTGCGTTGCGTGGTGGAACATTGGAGGTTCATTTGGATAGTATTCGTGGGGAACAGATCACAGAAATAAAAGTACCTCATACGGGAGGTTGGGAGCGTTGGATGACAGTTGAGGCTTCTTTGCAAAAACAGGCAACAGGCTTACATGATGTATATTTTGTGTTTAAAGGCCGGAAAGGTTGCAAGCTCTTCAATTTTGATTGGTGGCAATTCTCGGATGAAGAGGCACAAGATATAATGAAAGATACGCAAGCGGCTGTTACCAATGTGCCAGGTTATGAGTATCCTCGTCTTGATAATGAACGTCGTGCCCATTTCCGTTTTTATGCTCCAGCCTGTAGTAGGATGCAGGTCGATATCTGTGGTAAGAAATATGATATGCAAAAAGATGCCAAAGGCTTCTGGACGGCGACTACCGATCCGTTGGTAGTAGGTTTTCATTATTATTTCCTTATTGTAGATGGCGTGCAGGTTTGCGATCCGTCAAGTGAAACTTTCTTTGGTTGTTGTCGTGAATCAAGCGGTATCGAAGTGCCCGAAGGTGAAGAAGGCAATTATTATCGTCCGCAACAAGGAGTACCTCAAGGACAGGTTCGTTCGGTTTCTTATTATGCAGAAAGTCAGAAATCCTTCCGTCGTGCCATGGTCTATACACCAGCCGAATATGAGACTTCAGGAAAGAAACGTTATCCTGTTCTTTATTTGCAACATGGAATGGGTGAAGATGAAACAGGATGGAGTACACAAGGCCGTATGCAATTCATTATGGACAATCTGATAGCCAGTGGTAAATGTGTACCTATGATTGTAGTGATGGAGAGTGGTGATGTTAAGGCTCCTTTTGTACCTCGGCGAGGTAAAAATGTGAATAATGAACGTAACCTTTATGGAGCTTCGTTCTATGATGTGATTCTGAAAGACTTAATACCGATGGTTGACAAAACGTTCCGTACTAAATCTGACCGTCAGAATCGTGCTATGGCAGGATTGTCTTGGGGAGGATATCAGACTTTTAATACCGTATTGCCTAACTTGGATATGTTCTCTTACTTGGGTACTTTTAGTGGAGCCCTTTTCGGCGTTGATCTGAAAACTTGTTTCAATGGAGTATTTGCTGATGCCAAGAAGTTCAATAAACAGGTAAATTATATGTTTATGGGATGCGGATCGGAAGAGAATTTTGGCACAGAAAAAATGGTTAACGAACTGAAAGGAATGGGCATTGAGGTAGATTTTTATGAATCACCAGGCACTCATCATGAATGGTTGACTTGGAGACGTTGCCTGAAAGAGTTTTTGCCTCATTTGTTTAAAAAATGATAGTCTCTGAAGAGTAGATTACCGGTTATTTGTTTAATTTTGCTTCATTCTCTATACTAAAGTATTGCATTGTCAATGATAGTATTCTTGTCGCTTGAAAAGCGGAAACTTATAGAGGTTTAGTCAATGTTTTAACGAGGAAAAGTCAATCCTTTTGCAAGAATAAAATAATGCTTGGATAGAGGTGAAGTAAATGTTGACAGTTTTTTATGTGAATGAAAGAGCCCTGTCAGGTGTTGAAAGAACTATGAATATTTTACACAAACATCAATATATAAATATGAAAGGCATCCATCAAATAGTTTTCTTACTGTTTGTTTGTGCAGTTAATATGATGGCACAAAATCCAATTATCAGAGATCATTTCTCGGCTGATCCTACAGCACGGGTATTTGAAGGTAAAATGTATCTTTATCCTTCTCATGATATTCCCAGCCCAATTGAACGGCTGAAGGAGTGGTTCTGTATGGCTGATTATCATGTGTATTCGTCCGACGATTTAGTCGATTGGACAGATCATGGAGTGATTGTGACTCAAAATCGTGTTCCCTGGGTTCAGCCAGATTCCTATTCTATGTGGGCTCCCGATTGTGTCTATAAAGATGGGAAATATTACTTTTATTTTCCTTCTACTCCGCGAGGAGAGGGAAAACGTGGTTTTGCAGTAGGGGTAGCCATTGCTGATAAACCTTATGGACCGTTTGTGCCACAACGCCGCGCGATAGAAGGAGTAAATGGTATAGACCCTTGCGTCTTGGTCGATCGTGATGGGCAAAGTTATATCTATTGGGCAGGACGGGGATTACAGGTTGCAAAGTTGAAAGAAAATATGGTAGAACTGGCTTCGGAGCCGATGCAAATAGAGGGAATGCCTGACGGTTTTAAAGAAGGTCCTTTTGCTTTTGAACGAAATGGAAAGTATTATTTTACTTTTCCATGGGTGAAGGATAAGACAGAGACGCTGGCTTATGCCATGGGAGACAGTCCTATGGGGCCATTTGAATTCAAAGGTATTATTATGGATGAATCTCCCTCAGGCTGTTGGACCAACCATCATTCTATTGTGGAGTATAAAGATCAATGGTATCTTTTTTATCATCATAACGATTATTCTCCTGAGTTTGACAAAAATCGTTCGGTCAGAATTGATTCTTTGTTTTTCAATGCTGATGGGACAATTCAGAAAGTAATACCGACCTTGCGTGGTGTAGGCATTACAAAAGCCCGATCGAGAATTCAGATAGACAGATATAGCCAGATAAGTCCTACGGGTGTTTCCATTTCATTTATCAATAATAGTAATAAGTTTGAAGGATGGAAAAGTGTTTTTACCCGGAAAAAGGCTTGGATACGTTATAATCGGGTAGATTTTGGAAAAGAACCTGTTGCGACGATACGTGTGCGTGCTAAATCTGAAAAAGGGGCTACTTTATTGCTTAGTACATCCGAAGGAAGTAGAATAGGACAAATATCTATACCTAAAAGCTCTGATTGGATGGAGGTTACGACAACAGTCAAGAATGCTCCTACTGGCATTTGCGATTTGCAATGTAGCCTTTTTAAAGGAGGACAAGTGGAAGTTGATTGGCTTGGATTTGATGCTTTGCCTTGGGATAAAGGGGCTTTTGCAACACGGAAATATCGGAATTTGTTTGCTGAATTAGGATATAAGGAAACAGATATCAATGCAAAGATAACTTCTGTTTTTAATGATTTATTCTCAGGTCCGAATAAAATTTATTTTGAGGTAGGTGATTCATTAGCTTATATATCTGACCTGAAGAATCATGATGTTCGGACAGAAGGAATGTCGTATGGTATGATGATTGCCGTACAGTTTGACCGACAAGACATCTTTGATCGATTGTGGCGTTGGAGCAAAAAATACATGCAACATCAGGATGGCCCGTTGAAAGGCTATTTTGCTTGGAGCTGTCAGACTGACGGGAAACGCAATGCGCAAGGGCCAGCTTCTGATGGAGAATTATATTATGTAACTTCGCTTATTTTTGCATCCAATCGTTGGGGGAATGATACCGGGATAAATTACTTGGCCGAGGCTCAGAATATATTAGACTGTTCCATGCAAAAAGCTGGGATGGATCGGGTATCGCCCTTGATTAATTTGCAACATCAGCTGATAACTTTTACACCTGATCCATGGGGTGGGAGCTTTACCGACCCATCTTATCATGTTCCGGCTTTTTATGAGGTCTGGGCGCGTTGGGCAGAAGATGGACGGAGCAGTTTCTGGCGTGAATGTGCCGAAAAGAGCCGTGCATATTTACGGAAGTGCATCCATCCTATTACAGGCTTGAATCCGGATTATTGCAATTATGATGGAACTTTACTTGGCAGTAACAGAATCATAGGTGATGCTTTCCGTTTTGATTCATGGCGTGTTCCTATGAATATTGCTTTGGATTATTCATGGGCATGTGCCGATAAGGAATGGCAACAATCCTATGGGAATAGAATTCAGAACTTCTTGTATGCCGAAGGGATTGATACTTTTGTTGACCAGTATAATGTTGATGGTACCCAGGTAAATGAGATTCTTGGTGCAGGAGGATATAAGAAGCTCCGTCATTCGTTAGGTTTGGTTGCTACATCGGCGGCAGTTTCATTAGTTTGTACTCATAGTAAAATCTGTGATTTTATTGATCGGCTGTGGAATGCAGAACATGTACCCTATGATGATGGATACTTCGATGCTTATTACGATGGGTTATTACGTTTGTTTGCATTTATGCATTTAAGTGGCAAGTATCAGATTATTTTTCCCCAAGAATGATAGTAATCTTATAGTTAATATGAGAAAAACATTAATATTTAAGTTATGAATGCGAAGAAAATATTATTAATGTGTTTGGTTGGTATGTGTGCTGTTTTTTCAGCTTATGCCCAACGCACATTTGTTTATGAAGGAAATCCGTTAATAACAGATAAGTTTACAGCCGATCCAGCTCCGTTGGTGCATGATGGCAAATTATATTTATATGTCGGTCATGATGAGTACTATGATGGTCAGGATACGGCATCGGGCGGAAAGGAGTTTAATATAACGGAATGGCTTTGTTATTCTACGGAGGATATGAAGACGTGGACCGATCATGGTTCTGTATTGCGTCCGACCGACTTTAAGTGGGCAGTGGGTGAGGCCTGGGCTTCACAGGTTGTTGAAAAAGATGGCAAATTTTATTATTATACGACAGTTCAAGGAGGAGGAAAATATACAGGAAAAGCGGTTGGCGTGGCTGTTGCTGATACGCCTGTTGGTCCGTTTGTAGATGCTATAGGAAAGCCATTGGTAAGTGATGATATGACGTCCAACGGAGCACGTGGCTGGTGGAATGATATCGATCCGACCGTGCTGATTGAAAAGAACGGACAGGCTTGGTTGTGCTGGGGAAATGGTACATGTTTTATGGCTAAACTGAAGCCGAATATGATTGAACTGGATGGCGAGATTAAAGTTATTGATTTGCCCAAGTATGTAGAAGGTCCTTGGCTTCACGAACGTAATGGTATCTATTATCTGACTTATGCTTCCATGGGGAAAGGGCGTGAAAATATATCTTATGCTACATCGAAAAGTATGGAGGGACCGTGGGAGTATCAAGGTGAACTTACAGGTATGGCAGAAAACAGTTTTACTATTCACCCGGGTATTGCTGAGTTTAAAGACAAGTGGTATTTGTTTTATCATAATGCTGTGCTTACTATTGATGGTCATAAAGGAGCTATCGGACGCCGTTCAGTTTGTGTGGATGAGCTCTTTTACAATGAAGACGGTACAATGAAGTATGTTGAGCAAACCCGTTCCATCTCTTCTCCTAATGGAAAGATACAATTAAAGTATACAACAAGTGCAGAAAACCATCTTTCTTTTGATGTGAATTACATGGATGCGAAGGGGCAACATGAAATATTGTCTATACCTGTTATCGGCATGTATACGCAGGATGGAGGAGGACGTGGGTTGATACTGAAAAGTGTTAGTCAACCCCGCCTTGTAAAGGAAAATTATACAATGCTAACAGGAAAGCGCAAGCACTGTTTCAATGAAGGATTTGAATATGTATATTTGTTTACTGATTCTCTTCACCGTGAACTGAGATTGAACTTCCGTCTTTATAATGATGGTATTGCTTTCAGGTATGAGTTACCCAAACTTAATCAGACGGTTCTTTCCGAGGAACTTACTACTTATCGTATTACTGAGGAAACAAAACGTTGGATGCAAAAATATAACTCTGGGTATGAGGATTTTTTTCCAATGACTACAACAGGCGAGAACTCTAATCATCATTGGGGGTATCCGGCATTGATTCAAACGGCCGATGATGTTTGGACCTTGATTTCAGAAGCAGGTATTGACCGACAGAATAGCGCCTCTTCTTTGAAAAATGAACAACTTGTTACTGATTATAAGGTATGTCCTGCTGAGAATACAAAGCCAATTACTGGAAATTGGACTTCACCATGGCGTGTAATGATCATCGGATCGCTGGCTGATGTTGTTGAATCTACTCTGGTCACTGACGTGAGTGCTCCCTGCATTTTGGAAGATACTGACTGGATTCATCCAGGGAATGTCTCATGGATATATTGGGCCTATAATCACGGATCCAAGGATTTTCAGATAGTGAAAAAATACATTGATATGGCTGCTGAGTTAAAATGGCCTTATGTATTGATTGACTGGGAATGGGATGTGATGGAAAATGGTGGCACAATTCAAGATGCATTGAAGTATGCAGAGCAACGTGGTGTGCGTACTCTTTTGTGGTATAATTCTTCTACGGCTTGGATAAACAACGGTGCTGCCGGTCCACTGTTTAAGTTGAATTCTCCGGAAAATCGTGAAAAAGAATTTGCTTGGCTGGAAGAAAATAAGGTGGCAGGAGTAAAAATCGATTTTTTTGCGGGTGATACGGAAGAAACAATGGCCTATTGCCTGGATCTGTTAGAGTCAGCTGCCAAACATCATTTGCTTGTGAATTTTCACGGTGCAACAATTCCGCGTGGGTGGCAGCGTACATATCCCAACCTGATGTCGGTAGAAGCTGTTTACGGTGCAGAATGGTATAACAATGCTCCTGTACTCACCGATAAAGCAGCTTCCCATAACACTACTTTACCGTTTACGCGCAATGTGGTAGGTCCTATGGATTATACTCCTTGCACTTTCTCTGATTCACAGCATCCGCATATTACGACACATGCACACGAGCTGGCATTGATGGTTGTGTTCGAATCGGCCTTACAACATTGGGCTGATCGTCCGGAAAGCTATCTGATACAACCTGAATCGGTGAAGAATTTTATGGGGCAACTGCCTACAGTGTGGGATGATACACATTTGATTTCAGGTTATCCCGGTGAATATGTTGTGATGGCTCGTCAAAAGGGTGATGCTTGGTATATTGCAGGGCTGAATGGTACTGATCAGGAAAAAATGTTGGACCTCGATTGGAAATTCCTTAAGAATGGTAAGTATCAGGTTACTCTGTTTCAAGACAGTGGTAATAAGGAACAGCAGTGGAAAGTATCGTCTGAAATGAAAGATTTATCTCAGCTTCCCAACCAGATGAACTGTTTGGCACGTGGAGGTTTTGTAGCAGTAATTAAACCAACCAATTAAATATAAAATACGAAAAATGAATAAAAGTACAATTTTATTATGTTCTTGTCTTTTGTGGACGGCCTCGGCCTTTGCCATAGAGAAAAATGTTTCCAGTCCTGATGGAAAAGTAGTTGTAGCAGTGTCCGATGAGGGCGGAGCTCCATCCTATAGTGTAACATACAATGGCATACCTTTTTTGCTGAAGTCTCCTTTGGGAATAGAGACAAATCTGGGGAATTATACGTCTCAGATGGAGTTGTCTTCAGCATCAGAAAATCAGGCTCTGAATGAAACATACCAGTTGCCGAATATTAAGCAGAGTCATGTAGAATATCAGGCCAATCGTCAAGTCTTTACATTCTCAAAAGATGGAAAGAAAATTTATGATGTCATATTTCAGGTAAGCAATCGGGATGTTGCTTTCAGGTATAAACTCTATCCGCAAAAGCAGACTTTGTGTTGTGTGGTATTAAAGGAAGCTACTGGCTTTACAATGCCGCAGGGAACGACTACATTTATGTGTCCGCAGAGTAAGCCGATGGGAGGTTTTGCCCGGACTTCTCCAAGTTATGAAACAGGCTATACTCCCGATGATGCGATAGGCAAGAACGGCTGGGGAGAAGGATATACCTTCCCTTGTCTGTTCCGACTGAATGAAAACGGTTGGGTGTTGATTTCCGAGACTGGAACGGATGGTGGCTATTGCGGCTGCCGTTTGCTGGGTCAGGAGAATGGACTTTATACGATAGGTTTCCCGCAAGAAGGCGAGATGAATGGAAATGCTTCTGTCTATCCGGGTATGGCATTACCAAGCGAAACTCCTTGGCGTACGATTACGTTAGGCGAGACGTTGGCTCCGATTGTAGAGACTACTGTAGCTTTTGATGTGGTAAAGCCTAAGTACGAAGCTTCTAAAAAATATGAGTATGGTAAAGGTTCGTGGAGTTGGATAATTGGTATGGATGTAAGCACCAACTATGAAGAACAGCTTCGTTACATCGATTTTTCGGCAGCAATGGGTTATCAGTCTGTTTTGATTGATGCTCTGTGGGATAAGCAGATAGGATATGATAGAATTGAAGAATTAGCCAAATATGGTGCCAAGAAGGGAGTTGCTCTTTACTTGTGGTATAATTCAAATGGTTATTGGAACGATGCTCCGCAAAGTCCACGTGGCATTATGGATAATGCTATTGCCCGTCGTCGCGAAATGGCTTGGATGAAGAAAGTTGGCATCAGAGGTATAAAAGTCGATTTCTTTGGTGGTGATAAACAAGCCACGATGCAACTTTATGAAGATATATTGGCTGATGCAAACGATTATGGTCTGTTAGTCATTTTCCATGGTTGTACTTTGCCTCGTGGTTGGGAGCGTATGTATCCTAATTATGCAGCAAGCGAGGCTGTATTGGCGAGTGAAAACTTGCATTTTTCTCAAGGAAGTTGCGATGCTGAAGCGTTTAATGCCTGTTTGCATCCTTTTATCCGCAACACGGTAGGTAGCATGGATTTTGGTGGAAGTGCTTTGAACAAATATTATAATGCGAAGAACGAACCAAGAGGAAGTCGTCGTGTAACATCAGATGTATTTGCTTTAGCAACAGCAGTTCTGTTCCAAAGTGCCGTACAGCATTTCGCTTTGGCTCCAAATAATCTGACCGATGCGCCTGCGTGGGCTATTGATTTCATGAAACAAGTGCCTTCTACCTGGGATGAAGTCCGTTTCATTGACGGTTATCCTGGTAAATATGTTGTTTTGGCTCGTCGTCATGCCGATAAGTGGTATATTGCAGGTATCAGTGCACAAAAAGAAACATTGAAGTTGAAAATCAAATTACCCATGTTTACAGCAGGGGAAGAACTTCAATGCTACAGTGATGACAAGAAATTGGAGGGTAGTGTGAAATCCTTTAAGTTGAACAAGAAACAAGAAGTCGAAATCACAATACCTGAAAATGGAGGATTGGTCATAACCAAATAACTAAGTGAGAAAAGGAATGATGAATAGATGTATATTGACAAGTTGTGTTGCTTTGCTATGGTGCCTGCTTTTGCAGGCACAGGGCAACCCTTGGAATAATCCTGTGGTATCTCCTAAAGTTGGTCCGAATGGTGAAGTTACATTTGCTATTCAGGATGCTCATGCCAAGCGAGTCGAGTTGAGCGGTCAGTTTATGGACGGGCTCCGTTCGCTGACAAAAGGTGAGAATGATGTTTGGAGCGTTACAGTAAAGATTGATAAGCCGGACATTTATCCGTATTCATTTATTGTGGATGGTGTGCAAGTGGCCGACCCAAGCAATATGCTTTTGTTTCCGAATGAGCGTTTCAAGGCAAGTTTGCTCGAAATGCCCGATTCGTCAGCATTATATACGGTGAACGATGTGCCTCATGGCAAAGTGTCATATTGCATTTATTCATCTAATGTATTGGGCATGAACCGTCCGTTGCTGGTTTATACACCAGCGGGTTATGAAGCTGGGAAAAAACAATATCCGGTATTATATTTAGTCAGCGGAACGACCGATACGGAGGAAACCTGGTTTAAAGTAGGACGTGTAAATACGATATTGGATAATCTGATAGCGCAGGGAAAGGCCGAACCGATGATTGTAGTCATGCCTTATGGCTATATGATGAACGGCACTCCTATGCCATCGTCGATGGAGGCTGCAGAAATGTATACTGTATTTTCGGAGGAGATGGTTAAGTGTGTCATTCCTTTTGTAGAGTCTTCTTTCCGTGTACGTACCGATAGGGAAGGACGTGCCATTGCCGGTTTCTCCCGAGGAGGAGGTCAGTCTTTGTTTACAGCTTTTTCTCATTTGGATAAATTTGCCTGGCTGGCATCATACAGTGCTTATCTTACTCCGCAAGTAATGGACCATTATTTCAAGGAACTGATGGTTCCTTCTTTATCTGAGTCGAAGTTGAAATTATTATGGTTCGGTGTAGGAAAGTCTGACTTCTTATATCAGGACGTGATAAAGAATCTGGATTATTTTGACAATAAAGGTATTCGTTATAAAAGTCTGATTACTGAAGGTGGACATACATGGATGAATGCCCGTACGTATTTGGCTGAGACGGTTCAGCAGTTTTTTAAGTGATTTATGTCTGGCCACTTGGTTTATTTGGATTTACCCTAATCAGACTGAAAGTTTACTACTGATAAACTGTGAGTTTATTACTAATAAACTGGCGATTTATTACTGATAAACTGACAGTTTACAACTGATAAAACAAAATAAACCGTTATGCTTTTATGAATCAGGTATTTAGTCTGGATCAGCTGGCAGAATGGCAGACAGATGAAACTTTAGTTGAATGGAAAATAGTTTTTTGAATATGAAAAAGATATTGATAGCTTTATTCGTTTGTTTAGGAGGATGTGCATTGCTTCATGCACAGGGATTTCCTCAAAGTCGCATTGTGACTGATACAATTTATAGTGAAGTATTACAGGCTAAACGGGCATATACTGTGTTTTTGCCGTTGAGTTTCGATATGGATGCTCAAAAGCAGTACCCTGTTCTGTACCTGTTGCATGGCATGTGGGAAAATAACTCCGTATGGGCTAATCGCGGTCATGTAAAAGATGTTATGGACAGATTGACCGCCAGTGGCGAAGCTTGCGAAATGATCATCGTAACTCCTGATGCGGGTGGTGGCAATCCAGAAGTCTTTCAGAATGGCTATTTTGATATGCCAGGCTGGAAGTACGAAACATTCTTTTATACGGAATTCCTGCCTTTCATTGAGAAAAAATATCGTGTGATAGGCGATAAACAGCATCGTGCTATCGCAGGTCTTTCGATGGGTGGCGGTGGTGCCACGGTTTATGGTCAGCATCATACAGATATGTTTTGCGCAGTGTATGCCATGAGTGCTCTGATGAGCATTCCTGAACAGGGAGCAGCCCGTTATGATAATCCCGATGGTAAATTGGCCATTCTGACACGTTCGGTCATCGAAAACAGCAGTGTGGATTATGTACTCAAGGCTGATGAAAGTCGTAAAGCCAACTTGCGTTCAGTAGTTTGGTATGTAGATTGCGGTGATGATGATTTCTTGCTCGATCGTAATATTGAGTTTTATCAGGCGATGCGAAATGCAGGCATACCTTGTCAGTTCAGAGTACGTGATGGCGGTCATGATTGGGAATATTGGCATTCGGCATTGTATCAGTGCTTGCCGTTTGTAAGCCGAATGTTCTTAAGATAAGTGTTACAAATTTGATAAGTCGACAGATATGAAAAATAAAAGTTTGTATGGATTGATTGCTATCCTTTTCTTCACATTCCTTTTTCCAGTAAAGGGGGAATGTGCTGAAAAGGAAAAGCAATCTGAAACAAAGAGTATAGATGTGCTTATACAAGGCGATACACTTCGTTTGCTTCCTTTAGCCGATAATGCCGTCAGGGTGCAATATAAGAAGGGCGAGTCGCGCAAGTTGCCCGAATGGGTATATGTAGGTACGTCATGCCCTCAGTATAAAGTGAAAGAGAACAAGGAAACAGTTGAAGTACAATTGGAACAGATGTCGGTAATTTGCGAAAAGCTGAGTGGACGACTGACTTTCCTGAATAAAAAAGGTCAGAAGATTGTTTCAGAAATTGATACGAAGCTGAGTCCTGCGGTTATACAGGGAGAAAATACTTATTGTGCAGAATTGCATATAGACTCCCCGGAAGATGAAGCTTTGTTCGGGTTAGGGCAATTTCAAGATGGATATTTGGACGTGCGTGGACTTTCAAGAAGATTGACACAAGTTAACACCCAGATTTCTATTCCTTTTTTCTATTCAAGTCGTGGTTTCGGACTGTTGTGGAACAATTATGGTATGACTGAATTTAATCCAGCCGATCAGAAAGTCGAGTTTCAGAAAAAAGGTGCGGTGGGGGATAAGGTTACTGTAAATGTCACTTCAACAGAAGGTGGAAAAGCAGAAGTACGCGAAAGCAATGTCTTTGTTTCTACATTGACTGTGCCGGAAAAAGGTAAATATGCATTGTTGCTGGATGTCGGACAGAAAATGGCCAGAAGCCATCATCTGGAAATTGATGGAAAGAAAGTGTTAGAGATGAAGAATCTCTGGCTTCCGCCTACAGCCTCTACCATTGTCGAGTTGGAAGCTGGTACTCATCAGTTGCAAGCTCGTCTGGAAAAGGATGATAAGCCTGTTTTATATTATAAAAAAGTAGATAACGAAACTGTGCTTCGTTCGCCCGTAGCAGCATGTGTCGACTATACCATATTTATAGGTGAGGCAGACGATGTTATTACTTCTTATCGGAACTTGACAGGTAACGCTCCTCTGATGCCTCAGTGGGCATTGGGATATATTCATTGTCGGGAACGTTTCCATTCGCAGGATGAAATATTGGCTACAACAAAGAAATTCCGTGAAAACAAACTGCCGCTGGACCTCATTGTTCAGGATTGGCAGTATTGGGGACGTTACGGATGGAATGCCATGCGTTTTGATGAAAGTTTCTACCCGGATCCTAAAAAACTGGTAGACGAATTGCATGCGATGAATACTCGTTTGATGCTTTCTGTATGGTCTAAAATCGATCCGCAAAGTGAGGTCGGTAAGGAAATGATGCAGAAAGGATATTATATCGATCAGACATCTTGGATTGACTTTTTTAATCCGAATGCTGCGGCTGGTTATTGGAGTAATTTCAGTAACCGTCTACTGAAACCTTATGGCATAGATGCCTGGTGGCAGGATGCTACCGAGCCGGAAAATGACGATTTGGAGGGAAGAAAGGTGATGGATAATGCCTTGCCGGGCGAGTTTGTACGTAATATTTATCCGTTGATGGTCAACAAGACGGTGTATGAAGGCAGTCGGAAAGATGCTCCTGAACATCGCACAATGATATTGACCAGAAGTGGCTTTTCTGGAATACAGCGTTACGGAGCTGCCTTATGGTCAGGAGATGTTGGAAATGATTGGGAAACATTACGAAGACAAATCACTGGCGGACTTAGCCTTATGACTTCCGGAATACCTTGGTGGACTTATGATGCTGGTGGTTTTTTCCGTCCGTTTAACCAATATAACGATCCTCGGTTCCATGAGCGTTTTATCCGTTGGCTGCAAATATCAACTTTCTTGCCTTTGATGCGTGTTCATGGATATATGACTGATACCGAGTTTTGGAATTACGGTGAGGAGGTTGTGCGTCTGGCAAGTTATTCTTTGAATCTGCGTTATCGACTTTTGCCATATATCTATTCGGAAAATGCAAATATTGCTTTACGGGGTGGAACACTGATGCGTCCGTTAGTGATGGATTTTCGAACAGATCCGGAAGCGCTGAAACAAAAGTATCAGTATATGTTTGGGCCTGCTCTGCTGGTAGTTCCTGTTGTGGATGAGAATATAAAGGAACAGGAGGTGTATTTGCCTGAAAACAAAGGTGGCTGGTATGATTTCTATACGGGACAGAAAATGGAAAAGACCTCTGGAAATGTTCGTGTACCTGTCGTGATGGAGCATATTCCAGTTTTTGTAAAAGCAGGTTCTGTATTACCCTTGTCCGAAGCTTGTCAATATTCGGGTGAAGTGGCTAATAAGCCTTGGGAAATCAATATTTATCCGGGAGCAGACGGTAAGTTTGAAGTATACGAGGACGAAGGTATCAATTATGAGTATGAAAAAGGAAAATATGCTACGTTTACAATCGAATGGAAAGACAAGCAAAATAAAGTGATTTTGCATCCGCGTAAGGGAAATTATTCAGGAATGCCCGTTCAGCGTAATCTGAAGATTGTGAAAATGGATCCTACGTCTAAAGATGGAAAGATTGTAAAGGAGATAGTTTATAACGGTGAAAAGCAAATTATAAAATTATAAGATATTATGAAGAAGTTAAAAGCTTTGCTATGCATGTCATTGTTGAGTGTGGCAATGGTTGCACAGGATAAGGACTTCCATGTTTATCTTTGTCTGGGACAATCGAATATGGAAGGCAATGCAAAAATTGAGGCACAAGATACTTGTGGCGTTGACGAGCGGTTTAAGGTAATGGCTGCAGTCGACTGTCCTGACTTGGGACGGCAACAGGGTGAATGGTATACGGCTGTTCCTCCTTTAGCTCGTTGCTATACAGGGTTGACTCCTGCCGATTATTTCGGTCGTACGATGGTAGCCAATCTTCCAACGAGAATCAAGGTCGGAGTCATCAATGTGGCTGTAGGTGGTTGCAAGATTGAGCTGTTTGATAAAGATCATTATAATGAATATATTGTTTCGCAGCCCGACTGGATGAAAAACATGGTGAAAGAATATGGAGGTAATCCTTATGGCCGTTTAGTCGATTTGGCTCGTCAGGCGCAGAAGCAAGGTGTCATTAAAGGCATTTTGCTACATCAGGGAGAATCGAATACGGGTGATAAGGAGTGGCCTCGGAAAGTGAAGAAAGTATATGAAAATCTGTTGAGTGATCTCAATCTGAAGGCTGAAGATGTTCCTTTGTTGGCTGGAGAGGTGGTACATGCTGATCAGAAGGGAGCTTGCGCCAGTATGAATGCAATTATAGATACATTGTCGCGAGTGATTCCTACTGCTCATGTTATTCCCTCGGCTGGATGTCCGGTTGCAAAGGACCATTTACATTTTACGGCAGAAGGTTATCGTATATTGGGTACTCGCTATGCATCTACCATGTTGTCTTTATTGGGATATGATGCTTTACGCGATGAAACTATGGGCCCACGGATGAAATTGTGGTATACGCATCCGGCACGTAATTGGACTGAGGCGCTTCCTTTAGGTAATTCCCGTCTTGGAGCAATGATCTTTGGAGGTGTTGGCAGTGAAGAACTACAGTTGAATGAAGAAACGTTCTGGGCAGGAGGTCCTTATAGTAATAACAATCCGAAAGGGCGCGAAGCTTTACCCAAAATACGTGAATTGATCTTTCAGAATAAGTTTGGCGAAGCCCAAAAGATGATCGATGATAACTTCAATACTCCTCAAAACGGTATGCGTTATCTGACGTTAGGCAGTTTGTTCCTCAACTTTCCGGGGCATGAAAATCCGTTGAATTATTATCGCGATCTGGATATAGAGAAAGCGGTTGCCACGGTTCGGTACGAGGTTGATGGAGTGGTATATAAACGTACAGCCTTTTCTTCTTTTACAGACGATGTGATTATTGTCCGTATTGAAGCAGACAAGGAAAAAGCTTTGAACTTTTCGGTAGCTTATAAATGTCCGTTAGAATCAGTTATATCGGCCAAGGGTAATAAACTTACTATGCAATGCAAAGGCTGCGAGCAAGAAGGTATTCCAGCAGCTTTAAATGCCGAATGCCAGATACAGGTGAAAACCAATGGTAAGGTGAAAGGGGATGGTGAGAAATTATCAGTTTCCGATGCTACTATAGCAACATTGTACATATCGGCTGCCACCAATTTTATAAATTATAACGATGTCAGCGGTAATGCGTCCAAACGTGTTGCTGATAAAATGAAGAAAGCCCTTAAGGTATCATATGCAGATGCTTTGGCTTTCCATACAGCTGCTTATCAGAAACAGTACGGGCGGGTATCGTTTACACTTCCGTCTACCGATGCTTCAAAAAAAGAAACCGATGTACGTGTACGTGACTTTAATAAGACTGATGATCAGAATCTGACAACATTGCTTTTCCAGTACGGGCGTTATCTGTTGATTTCTTCTTCACAACCAGGAGGACAACCGGCCAATCTGCAAGGATTATGGAATCAAAGCATGTATGCTCCATGGGATAGTAAATATACTATTAACATCAATACAGAAATGAATTATTGGCCTGCTGAGGTAACCAATCTTTCTGAGACTCACGAACCTTTGTTTAAGATGCTGACAGAATTGGCTGTGAAAGGAGGAGAAACCGCACGTGAACTTTATGGAGCTAAAGGATGGGTTGCTCATCATAACACAGATATATGGAGGGCATGTGGTCCTGTAGATGGAGCTTATTTTGGCATGTGGCCTAATGGTGGAGCTTGGCTGGCTCAACATCTGTGGCAGCATTATCTTTTTACCGGTGATCAGGCTTTTCTGAAACAATACTATCCGATATTAAAAGGTACTGCAGATTTTTATATGAGCCATCTTGTAGAGCATCCGAAATATGGCTGGTTAGTGACCGCTCCGTCTATGTCGCCGGAACATGGTTATGCCGGTCCTAGTAGCATTACGGCTGGATGTACTATGGACAATCAGATAGCATACGATGCTTTATATAATACTTTATTGGCTACCCGTACGTTGGGTGGAGATAAAGCTTATGCCGATTCTTTGGAACAAACATTGCGATGTTTACCGCCTATGCAGATCGGTCGTTACAATCAGTTGCAGGAATGGCTTGTCGATGCAGATGATCCGAAAGACCAGCATCGTCATATTTCTCATCTATATGGACTTTATCCGAGCAATCAGATTACTCCTTCTCAAAGTCCTTTGCTGTTCCAGGCTGCACGTAATACGTTGCTTCAGCGTGGTGATATGGCTACTGGCTGGAGTATTGGTTGGAAGATTAATTTCTGGGCACGTATGCTCGATGGTAATCATGCATACCGTATCATACGGAATATGCTTTGCCTGTTGCCTGGTGATGATAAACAAAGGGAATACCCTGAGGGACGTACTTATCCCAACCTTTTTGATGCTCATCCACCTTTCCAGATTGATGGTAATTTCGGTTATACGGCGGGAGTTGCCGAGATGCTTTTGCAGAGTCACGATGGAGCAGTTCATTTGTTGCCGGCCGTACCTGAAGAGTGGAGTGAGGGTGCTGTAAAAGGTTTAGTTGCTCGTGGAGGTTTTGAAGTTGATATGGATTGGGAAGGCGGACAGCTGCTTCAAGCAAAGATTCATTCCCGCATTGGAGGAGTGTTACGCCTGCGTTCATATGTACCATTGAAAGGAAAAGGACTGAAAGTTGCAGAAGGGGCATGTCCTAACCCATTGAACGCTCCGGCTACACTTTTGACCAAGCCTTTGGTTTCTAAAGAACTGAAATCGCCAGAACAACCAATATTATATCAAATTTATGAATATGATATCGAAACACAACCTGGTGAAGAGTATATTGTAGAACGTGAATGAGAGATCTGATCCTTTATTTTAGAAAAAGATAAAATATAAAAAGAACCATATTAAGCTCAATGTGAGTAAAATATGGTTCTTTTTGTATTATGCCGTAACAACTATGGTTTTATTTTTCAGCTTTTTCCTCTTTGTCGCTATTTGCCTTTTCTTCTATATTCTCTTCTTTTTGATAACGTTCCATATATGCTGACGGTGATATGCCGAAAAGCTCTTTGAATGAGGTTGAAAAATAAGTGGTACTGGTAAATCCGGTCATTATCGCTACTTCTGTGATGTTACGGTGTTTATCAGCCAACAAAGCAGCAGCTTGTTTCAGACGCAAATTTTTTATAAGTTCACGTGGAGCTTGGTTAGTCAGTTCCTTTAATTTCCGATGCAGATGCACACGGCTGATTCCAACTTCTTGCGCTATCATTTCAACATTCAGATCTGGGTTACCGATGTTATCATTTATCATTTTCATAACACGGTCAAGTAGTCTCTCATCGGGCGAATCTGCATCAATCTTTTGCAGGCGTTCTTCCTGCTCTTGATTGCCTGTGAAGTTATTTTTCAGAATCTCACGGCTCCTAATGAGGTTGGTGACAGTTCTTTTGAGAATTTCGATACTAAAAGGTTTCATGATATAGGCATCTGCTCCCATTTCCAAGCCTTCCAAGTTGTCTTCTTCGCGTGTTTTGGCTGTCAGCAGTATCACTGGTATGTGGTTGATATTGATATTCTGTTTTATTTTTCGGCATAAAGTGAGTCCATCCATTTCCGGCATCATGATGTCGCTGATGACAAGATCTGGAGGTGTTTTTGCAAAAATCAGATTCATGGCCTCTTTCCCGTTGGGGCACTCTTTTACATGAAATTCTGTACTTAATTCCTGAGCGATGTATTGTCTGATCTCCTTGTCGTCTTCTACAATAAGAACCTGATATTTGGTTTTAGTTCTGGGTTTGTTCTTATCGTTTTCTTCTTCATATTCAAAGCCTGCAGGCAGAGTGTTGGAAGTTGATTCCGATATGATAATGTCTTCTGATGGCGTATCATCTATTTCTTCAGCTTTCAAGTGTTTTCTGCCCATGGGAAGGCGGATAATGAAGTGGCAGCCAGGTCCTTTGACATTATTTTCTGCCATGATAATACCGTGGTGTAGTTCCACCAGTGAGCGCGTCAGGTGAAGTCCTATTCCACTGCCTATAGTCGACTTGGTCTGACTGTTTCGTATTTGGTAAAAACGGTCAAATATACGTTCAATATCCTCTTGTTTGATGCCAATGCCTGTATCTTCTATGATAATTTCAAAATAATGCCGCAAAGCAGGTTGAGCGCTTTCTGGATCTTCGCCTGTATGTAGGTAGATAGATATTTTTCCATTTTCAGGAGTAAATTTGAATGCATTTGACAGTACATTCAGTATGATTTTATCAAAGTTCTTGGGATCTATCCAAGCGTTCAGCATTTCGAAATCAGGTTGGAATATAAATTCGATATGTTTAGCATTAGCCTGATATTCAAAAGTCTGGTATTGATCGCGTATAAAGGAAACAATATCTGTTTCATGGAATTTTAGCTGCATTTGTCCTTTATCGATTTTCCGGATGTCCATAAGCTGGTTTACCAGATGCAGAATTCGTTCGGCATTACGATAGATCATTTTATATGTCTGTTGCCGTGTTTCGTCTGTATCGTTGGTTATAAGTTTTTGTAACGGACTGATGATAAGTGACATCGGCGTCCGTATCTCATGCGAGATGTTGATAAAGAATTGCAGTTTGGCTTCGTGTAGCTGTTCGTTATGGATATGTTCAAGCATCTTTTGACGTGCGATGTAGCGTTGTCGTACTTGATATGCAATAGTACCGATAACTGCACAGACTATGATCACATAAATAATTTGTGCCCACCAGGATGAATACCAGGGTGGGGAAATGATGATAGTTATTGCTTTGATATCCGAATATGAATTATAATCTTTCGATTTTACTTGAAATTTATATTTGCCGGGAGCCAAATCGCTGAACGAAACTCGATTACTTCCTTGTTGTAGATTGACCCAATGGCTATTGTTGAAGCTATATGCATAACTGATTCGTTCGGGGCTGTAGAATTCCATGGCCGAGAACTCAATACTGAAAGAATTGTCTTTATGAGACAGATGGAAAGTTGTTGCATCGGGAACAGATGCTTTTACAATATCATATCTGCCTGATTTCATACCCAATCTTACTTGTCGGTCGTGGATATAGAAATCTGCAATGCGGATTTCTGGCTTTTTATTGTGATTGATGATTTTTAGAGGGTCAAAGATGGTTACTCCTCCTGTTCCGCCGAATATCAGTTTGTTTTCTGTGGCAAAGGCGGTTCCTTTGGTAAATTCATTACCTTGTAATCCATCGCTAGCGTAGAAATTTACGAAATTGTTTGCTTTTTTATCGAAATGGGATATTCCGAAGTTTGTACTGATCCATAGATGATCTTCTGAGTCTCCTTTTATCGCTGAAATGGAGTTACTTGGTAGTCCATCCTTCATGCCATATTCTTTGATTTCTCCAGTTGCGGGAGTCAGACAGCGCAATCCTTGTGCCGTTCCTATCCAAATTAGTCCTTCTGCATCTTCGTAAAGTGCGTAAATGACTTCGCCTGTCAGAAGTCGGTTCACTTTGTACGTTGTAGCAAAATTCATGGTAGGTATGTCGAGACAGCCCAAACCGTCATAAGTACCTATGTATAGTTTATCATTACGGGTATGGAGCAGACAGTTTATCCATCTGTTGTGCAGCATATTGCCGTCCGAGCGATATCCCAATCCGTTTTGTGGACTGGGGCAGGTGTATATTTCACCTGTTTTGAGGCTGATACGGTAAAGGCCGGTGCCCATCGTTCCTATCCATAACTGTTGGTGGCTGTCTTCAACGATGCTGTATACACTTTGTACTTTCTCGCCATTGGGCAGTTTCAATTTTACGTAGTCGCAATGTCCGTTGTGTGGATTCATTTTTGCCAGTCCATCGCGATAAGATCCTAGCCATAAGTCATGCTGGGAATCTTCATAAATGCTCATTAAGGTTGGAGAAACGGAATGAGAATCGCTTGAGGGGGTGAAGTGCCGGCAGCTCGAAGCATTAGGGTTAATGCCATAAATACCGTCGTTATCGGTTCCTACCCATAGCGTTCCGTCATGCGACTGGCATACCGACATGACACAGCTGGACCCGATGATATTTTGGGTCGATGATTTGTAACCAATGTAGTTGAAATTGTTGATGATAGTGGGCACTATCATAACTCCTTTTTGGAATAATCCCAGCCAGATATTTCCCTGTTTATCTTTCAGAATAGAATGTACTTTAGATTTTTTGAAATCGAAGCTGGCTGCATTGATATTGCCTTCTTCAATGGTTTGTTTTTCGGTATTGTAGATTCTAAGTCCATTTCCGTCTGTACCGATATAGATTTTATTCTCTATCGGATAAAGGGTTTTGATAGGAAGTGGAGTTTTGTTATATGAAATATGTATGAGCCTTTTTTGCTTGCGGTCGTATCTGAACAGGCCATTTTTCAGGCAGCCTATATATAAGTCCCCTTTATTGTCTTCACAAATGCTTGATGGCCAAATAATTCCATCAGAACTATTGTAGTTGGATATTTTTTTATTTTTGTTTATGTGGAATATACCTTTATCAGGTGTGACTATCCATAATGTCTCGTCATGGTCTTCGTATACATAGTCTACTAAGTAGCTAGGTACTAAATCCAATTGCTGTAGGGCTTCTTTTTTTTCCTGAGCTGGATTAATAATAAATATGCCGTGTCCTGAAGTTCCTATGACAATGTCACCATTTTTACGCTCGATGATAGAAGAAATATTGGCATTTCCATAGTAGTCGCCTGTCGTGAATTTCATGGGAATTGTTGTAAACGATTCGCGTGCACGGTCATACAGCTGAAGTCCTGTCAAGGTACCCACATAAAAATTGTCTTTGCTGTCTTCGAACATAATGCGGGCATAGTTATTCTTTAGTGTGTTTTCGTTTTGAGGATCATTTTTGTAGACTGTGAATTTTGCTGCGTCGTAGCGGTTCAGTCCGTCTTCGGTTGCTATCCATACAACTCCTTCTTTGTCTTGATAGACACTATTTATCATGCTGCTCGACAATTCTTTGTCTGCGGTAAATATTTTGCCTTCTTGTCCGTAGCAAATGATTGCTATACAAAAATAAAGTAATAGAATATGTACTCTCTTTATCATTTTCCCAATATTAACTTTGCAAAGTTACTACAAAAAAGTGAAATGCGGAAAGATATAGTGATAGAATTG
>ERZ1673693.175-NODE-175-length-93681-cov-12.879798_pt1 | contig 93681 bp, 103 predicted proteins | sample MGYA00580223_ERZ1673693 | MGnify/ENA primary metagenome ERZ1673693 (study PRJEB41218, sample SAMN15661741) | gut metagenome | host: Homo sapiens | place: Canada: London | collected 2015-08-20/2019-03-30 | study: EMG produced TPA metagenomics assembly of...
CGCCGGACAGCTCAAAGGGGCTGCGCTCCAACAGCGCTTCATCGAGGCCGACGAATTCTGCCGCCTCGTGGACGCGCTTATCGACCTCCGCCTCGTCGAGGCCCATATTCTTCGGGCCGAAGGCGATGTCCTTATAGCATGTTTCCTCAAAGAGCTGGTACTCCGGGTACTGGAACACCAGACCCGTCAGGAAACGGAAATCCCGGATCTTTTCCGGTTCGGCCCAGAGGTCGCGGCCATCAATGATGATCTTGCCGCTGGTGGGTTTGTTCAGACCGTTCATATGGGTGATGAGGGTGCTCTTGCCGGAGCCGGTGGCTCCGATGATGCCCACGAAATCGCCCTCTTCCACCTCAAAGCTCACGTCGTCCAGCGCGGTGACTGCGTTCGGCATACCGGGATTGTAGACATAGCTCAGGTGTTCTACTTTGATAATGCTTGCCATGTTCCCGTCCCCCTCACTTCAGCAGCTCATACAGAGCCTGTGCGCACTCGCCGGTGTTGATGATGCCTTCGGGCATGGGGATGCCGGCCTTGACCAGCTCATCCCGCAGCTCTGCGGCCTGCGGCACGTCGAGGCGGAGAGAACGGACTTTTTCGGTCTGGCTGAACACCTCTTTCGGGGTGCCTTCCATCACCACATTGCCCTGGCTCATCACCAGAACACGGTCGGCCTGCGCGGCCTCTTCCATGTAGTGGGTGATGGACACAACGGTGATGCCCAGATCCTTGTTGAGGTGGTGGATGGTCTGCATCACCTGCTCACGGCCGCGAGGGTCGAGCATGGCGGTGGCCTCGTCGAGGATGAGGCAGTCGGGACGCATGGCGACGACGCCCGCAATGGCGACGCGCTGCTTCTGGCCGCCCGAGAGGTTGTGGGGTGCGCGCTCCCGGAACTCGTAGATGCCCGCCATCTTCATGGCGTCATCGACGCGGCGGCGCATCTCTTCCGGCGGAACACCGAGGTTTTCCAGCGCGAAAGCCACGTCTTCCTCTACTACCGTGGCGACGATCTGGTTGTCCGGGCTTTGGAACACCATGCCCACGGTCTGGCGGATGTCATAGAGCTTGTCATCATCGGCGGTGTCCATACCCTCGACGTACACCTTGCCCTCCTCCGGCAGGAGGATGGCGTTGAAGTGCTTGGCAAGGGTGGATTTGCCGCAGCCGTTTGCGCCCAGCACGGCCACGAACTCGCCCCGCTTGACCTGCATGGAGACGCCGTTGAGCGCGTAGCCGGGCTGCTCCGAGTCGTAGCGGAACTTTAAGTTTTCTGCTGTCAGTATCGTTTCACTCATTTGTTTTCTCTTTCTGGTGGTGCGCCCCTCTGAAAGGGGCTGTACCCCATTCTTAGATGTTAACCTCTCCGTCAATGCTTCGCATTGCCACCTCTCCTATCGAGGAGAGGCCTTGGCATTCCGTAAAGCTTTATCTCTTCGCCAGAGGCTCCCCTCGCTAGGGGAGCTGTCGAGCGATAGCGAGACTGAGAGGTTTACTCTTCCCAAATCGCCGTCGCACCGCAGGGGACGACGCCGCCGGTGGCGGAGACGGGCAGGCCGATCTCGTCGCAGCTGGTCTTTCCGCCAAAGCGGGGGATCAGCGTCGTTTTGAGCATATACTCCATGACGGCGGGCGAAAGGCCGGTGGTGTAGCTGTTGACCGCAAAGAAGAGCGGCTTGTCGCTCAGCACCTCTTCGCACTGGCTGATGAGGTCGTAGATGCAGTCTTCCAGCTTCCAGATCTCGCCGCCGGGGCCGCGTCCATAACTCGGCGGGTCCATGATGATGCCGTCGTAGGTGTTGCCGCGGCGCTTCTCGCGGGCGACGAACTTGGCGCAGTCGTCCACCAGCCAGCGGATGGGCCGGTCGGCGAGGCCGCTGGCGGCGGCATTGTCCTTGCCCCATGCGACGATGCCCTTGGAAGCGTCCACATGGCAGACGGTAGCGCCCGCCGCCGCACAGGCCAGCGTTGCACCGCCGGTGTAGCCGAAGAGGTTCAAAACTTTAATGGGCCGGCCTGCGGCGCGGATCTTCTTGGCGTACCAGGCCCAGTTGACGGCCTGCTCCGGGAAGACGCCGGTGTGCTTGAAGCCGGTGGGGCTGACGATGAGGGTCAGCTTATCCTCCCCTTCGCCGCAGGTGATCTTCCACTTTTCGGGCAGACGGCGGCGGTACTCCCACTCGCCGCCGCCCTGATTGGAACGGTGGTAAACGGCGTCCGCCTTGGCCCAGAGGGGGCTCTGCTGGGGCGTCTTCCACACCACCTGCGGGTCAGGCCGGACAAGCAGCGTCTCGCCCCAGCGTTCCAGCCGGTTGCCGTCGGTGGCATCCAGCAGCTCGTAGTCTTTCCATGTATCTGCAGGGCGCATATGCGTCCTCCTTCCTGCTTTTTATCTCTATCTTAACCTTCGATGATTCGCTCGTTGATTTTATCCACAATGCGCTTGGCGCACAGGTCGATGGCCTCGAGGTCCTGGCCCTCCACCATGACGCGGATCTTCGGCTCAGTTCCGGAGACGCGCACCAGCACACGGCCCATGTCCATCAGCTTCTGCTGCTCGTTCTCGATGAAGTCGGCCAGCACCTTGTCACCCTTGTAGGCGGCCTTCTGGGCGGCGTTGGCCACCACATTCACCAGCACCTGAGGGTACTGGGCGTAGATGCCGTTCAGCTCGCTCATCTTCTTGCCACTCTCGGCCAGCAGCTTGAGCAGCTTGCCGGCGGTCAGCTCACCGTCACCGGTGGTGGCGTGGTGGAGCAGGATGACGTGGCCGCTCTGCTCGCCGCCGATGGCGTAGCCGTTCTCCCGCATATTCTCGAGAACATAGCGGTCGCCGACGGCGGTCTTCTCGGTGTGGATCCCCTGGGACTCCATAAACTTGATGAAGCCCAGGTTGGACATGACGGTGACGACCGCAGTATTGCCGTCCAGACGACCCTTTTCCTTCATGTTCATGGCCAGCAGGGCGATGACCTTGTCGCCGTCGATCTCCTGACCCTTCTCGTCGCAGGCGAGGCAGCGGTCCGCGTCGCCGTCAAAGGCGATGCCGCAGTCAAAGCCGCCCTCGATGACAGCCTTTTCCAGATTGTCCAGATGGGTGCTGCCCACACCGGCGTTGATGTTCTTTCCGTCAGGCTCCACGCCGATAAAGGTACACTTTGCGCCCAGACGGGGGAACAGCTGCCGGGCTACTGCTGCGGAGGCACCGTTGGCGCAGTCGATGCAGACGTTCAGGCCGGACAGGTTGCCGTTGATGGACTCATACAGGTGGTCGGTGTAGTCCTTGATGCCGTCGGTGCGGTAGGTCACGCGGCCCACATCGTCGCCGGTGGCCAGCTTGAGGCCCGCGCACTTATTGTCGATATAGGCTTCAATTTCGTTCTCCACCTCGTCCGGCAGCTTGTAGCCGGTGCCGGCGAAGATTTTGATGCCGTTGAATTCCATCGGGTTGTGAGACGCCGAGATGACCACACCGGCGTCGGCGTTGTACTTGCGCACCAGATAGGCCACGGCGGGAGTGGGGACGACGCCCAGGCTCTCGACGTCCGCGCCCACGCTGCACAGACCGGCGGTCAGGGCAGCTTCCAGCATATCACCGGACTGGCGGGTGTCCTTGCCGATGAGGATACGGGGCTTGTGGCCAGTGCTGCTGGTCAGCACGGCGGCAGCGCCGCGTCCGATGAGCATCGCCATCTCACAGGTCAGGTCTGCACCAGCCACGCCGCGCACACCGTCGGTACCAAAATACTTTCCCATAGTAAATACCTCACTTAAAATAAGCTCTGCTGTCCATTGTCCTCGGCGCTGTCGCTCTCAGGCGCTTTCAGGCCGAGATGTTCATAAGCCAGCCGGGTGGCGCAGCGGCCTCGGGGCGTCCGGGTCAGAAAGCCCATCTGCATCAGGTAGGGCTCACACAGGTCTTCCAGCGTCACGGCCTCTTCGCCGAGGGCTGCGGCCAGTGTTTCCAGACCCACCGGGCCGCCGTTATACATTTCTATGATGGCGCGGAGCAGGCTGCGGTCCAGTTCGTCCAGACCCAGCGCGTCCACGTCCATCCGCTTGAGGCTCAGCAACGCCACATCCCGGTCGATGATGCCGTCGCCCAGCACGGTGGCAAAGTCGCGCACACGCTTGAGGAAGCGGTTCGCCACACGGGGTGTGCCGCGGCTGCACTTGGCCAGCTCATAAGCGCCCTCGGGGGTGATGGGCTGGTCGAGGATGCCCGCCGAGCGGATGATGATATTGCTCAGCTCGTCGGGGCTGTAGAGCTCCAGCTTGAGCAGCACGCCGAAGCGGTCGCGCAGAGGGCCGGTGATCTGGCCCGCACGGGTGGTAGCACCCACCAGCGTGAACCGGGGCAGATTGATGCGGATGCTCTGGGCGCTGGGGCCTTTGCCTATCATAATATCCAGCGCGTAATCTTCCAGTGCCGGGTAAAGCACCTCTTCCACCTGCCGGGAGAGGCGGTGTATCTCGTCGATGAAGAGGACGTCGCCCTCCTGCAGATTGGTCAGCAGGGCGGCGAGATCGCCGGGCTTTTCGATGGCCGGGCCGCTGGTGATGCGGATCTGCACCCCCATCTCGTTGGCGATGATGCCCGCCAACGTCGTCTTGCCCAGACCCGGAGGGCCGTAGAGCAGGATGTGGTCCATGGGCTCGCCCCGGCGCTTGGCCGCTTCGAGATAGATTTTCAGGTTCTGCTTGACCTTTTCCTGTCCGATGTAGTCCTCCAGATGCTGGGGGCGGAGGTTGTTTTCCTCGCTGTCCGCCGCCGTCATCCCGGGCTGCATCATTTTTGCGCCATAGAGCGCGGTATCGTCCTGCATCGTTTACCTCCTGCCCGCCATGCTGCGCAGCGCCAGCTTGATGATCTCTTCCACCGGGAGCGTACCGTCGATCTTGGAGACGGCCAGTGCGGCTTCGCTCTGGCTGTAGCCCAGCGACACCAGCGCGGCGATGGCCTGTCCTGCCCCCTGTGCGGCGGCGGTGTCCGAAGCAGCGCCCGCCACGTTTTCCAGGTCGATGCCGGCGGCAAAGCCTTTGGCGACCTTATCTTTCAGTTCCAGTACGATGCGCTGGGCCAGCTTGGGGCCGACGCCGGACGCGGCCTTGAAGGCTTTGTGGTCGCCCGCCGAGATGGCCAGCGCCACACGGTCTGGCTCCATGACGCTCAGGATGGCAAGCCCCACCTTCGCGCCCACGCCCGACACCGAGGTGAGCAGCTCAAAACAGGCCTGCTGCTCCTCGCTGGCAAAGCCGTAGAGGCTGACGTCGTTCTCGGTGACGTTCATCACCGTGTAGATGGTGGCTTCGTTCCCCACGCCGGGCAGCGCACCGGCCACGCTGGCCGGACACTGGGCGTAGTACCCCACGCCGCCGCAGCAGATGACCACAGCGTTCAGGGTCTTTTTGATGATTTTTCCGGTTAAGCTGTATATCATAATAACAACCTCAGATCGGCCCCGGCACACGCCGTACAAAGCGGTTGAGCTGGCTGCCGTTGGTGTGGCAGAAGGTGATGGCCATCGCCAGCGCGTCGGCAGTGTCGTCGGGCTTCGGGATGGCGGGCAGATGCAGCAGAATGCGGGTCATCTCCTGCACCTGTTTTTTCACGGCTTTGCCGTAGCCGGTGACGGCCTGCTTGACCTGCATCGGGGTGTACTCGTAGATAGGCAGACCCGCCTGCGCCGCCGCCAGCAGGATGACGCCGCGCGCCTCGGCCACGCCGATGACGGTGGTCTGGTTGTGCTGGTAGAACAGCTTTTCAATCGCCAGCACCTCCGGCTGCGTCCGCTCGATGACGTCCTTGACACCCGCATACACTTCGTCCAGCCGCCGCTCGAACGGCACGCCGGCGTCGGTACACACTGCGCCAAAATCCACCGGTGCAAAGCGGTTTCCCGCGTAATCCACCACGCCCCATCCCACGATGGCGTAGCCCGGGTCGATGCCCAATACTCTCATTCTGCGATACCTTTCCTATTGTAATCATCTTATTATAGCACACCTATAAAAAAGGGGCAACGATAACCTTTTAACTCCCAGCCTTCGCCCGCTTTCCCGCCTCTCCGGCAGAGGCGTCCCGGCCAGCCCTGGAAAGATTTTTTGAAGATTTTTGCAAAAAGGGCTTGATTTTTATTCCATCCTATGCTATCATAATTGAGCTGACTACAGCAAAGCAGAATATGGACGGTTAGCTCAGCTGGTAGAGCATCTGCTTGACGTGCAGGAGGTCACAGGTTCGAGTCCTGTACCGTCCACCATACAGTTCGTACTCAAACCCGATTCTTTACGAGAAAGGGTTCGGGTACGTTTTTTGTTTATCAGAGGTTCCGCGGAAGGACTACTCGGAACGGTAAACAGGAACGAGCAAAGGCAGGGGATTATCGTGGCGATGGCATCCTGCCTTTTGTGCTATATGGCGCATTCTGGAGCAATCGCTGCGTACGCAGGAAAAAGGGCAAGCTCTGACATATAGGGGTGTTCTTTCATTGGAGAGTATGGTATACTCGGCTCAACAAATCGGAATTTGAGGAGGAAAAGTAGATGAGAAAATTATTACCAATTTTGCAAATCATAGATTTGGTTTTGTTGTTATTGAGTCTGTATTTTCATAACGATATGCTTTTAATCGTCGCAGCAGTAGTTATAGCTGTTTGCGTTGTTCTTACTTTTAGCAATATGAAAAACAAACGATAACCTCCAGTTTGCCGTACTCGTTCCCAGCAGAGTTTGGGTCCGCCATCTGGTAAGAGCCATCCGCTTCGGCTGATGGCTCTTGTTGTTTTATCTGGCGCTTTACCGGGGTGTATGATATACTCAGACAGACAAAGGAGAAGAAACATGAACTACTACACCGCCCCCATGGAGGGCCTCACTGACCGAATCTGGCGTCAGGCGCACCAGCGCTGGTTCGGGGCGCCCGGCGCGCCTGCCCGCTATTATGCTCCCTTCATCTCCCCGCCCGAGAACCGGGTGCTTATCAAAAAGAAGATGGCAGAGCTGGACCCGGCGGCGAACCCCGGCGCACCGGTCATCCCCCAGCTGCTGGTCAAAGACGGCGCTCTGGCCGCCTGGATGATAGGCGAGCTTCGGAAGATGGACTACACCGAAGTCAACCTCAACTTCGGCTGTCCCTCCGGCACTGTCACCGCCAAAGGCAAGGGTGCCGGGATGCTGCGCGACCTCTCAAAGCTCGAAGTCTTTCTCGACGAAGTCTTCTCGCAGGCCGAAGGCCCCATCTCGGTCAAGACCCGGCTGGGCGTCACCAGCCCGGAGGAGTTCGAAGCCATCCTCGACCTCTACGACCGCTACCCCATCTGTGAGCTGACCATCCACCCCCGGGTCATGCGCCAGCTCTACCGGGGCGAGGCCGACCGCGCCGCTTTTGCAAAATATCTGCCCCACTGCCGGATGCCCGTCTGCTACAACGGCGACATCACCACACCGGCCCAGCTGAAAGCACTGGAAGCGGAGTTCCCGAACCTCTCCGGCATCATGGTGGGGCGGGGCATCATCGCCGACCCGGCCCTGCTGCGGCAGGCTGTGGGCGGTGCGCCCGCTTCGAAGGAAGGACTGCGGGGCTACCTCGACGAACTCTACCACAGCTACACCGAGGCCTTCGGCATGGCCAGCTGTGCCGTCAGCCGGATGAAGGCCCACTGGCACTACCTCATCCAGCGGTTCGAGGGGTCCGAAGCTTTCGAGAAGCAGCTGCGCAAGGCCCGGGAGGGCTGGGAGTATGAGGTGGTGGTGAACCAGCTGTTCACTCTGCCGCTTTTATGAGCCTGTGAGCAGCGCGAAACTGAGAGGTCTATAAAACAAAAAGCCTGCCGTCCCGTAGGACAGCAGGCAAAAGGCAGAGATTCTCAGACGTTCAGATAGCTGCGCAGCATAGCCTGCAGCAGGTCGTCACGGTCCACTTTGCGGATGAGGGAACGAGCCCCCTTATAAGTCGTGATATAGGTAGGATCTTCGGACAGGATATAGCCCACCAGCTGGTTGACGGGGTTATAGCCTTTTTCCTTGAGTGCGTCGTACACCTGCTGCACGACTTCATGGATCTCGATGTCCTTCTGATCGTGGATGGAGAAAATGGCAGTTGCGTCGCCCACGAAATACACCCCCTTAAATAACTATGATTTATTGTACACGACTTGCGGCAAAACTTCAAGTTTTCCCAGTGAGATTTGCACATTTTGCTTAAATTTTTCCGATTTTATCATGCAAATCAGCGAAGCTGTTTTTGCAGAAAAGAGGCATATCATGATATACGGCATCGGCTGCGACCTCTGCGACACTGCCCGGATGGCAAAAAGCCTCGGCGGCCCCCATGGCTTCACTTTTGCGGCCAGAGTCTTCGGCCCGGCGGAGCGGGAGGCGCTGGGGCTTTCGGAGAAAGCTCCTTCCCCCCTCAGCGCCCATAAAGCCGCCAGTGCGGCGGCAGATTTCGCCGCGAAGGAAGCCTTCCTCAAAGCGGCCGGCACCGGCCTTGCAGGCCCCTTTGCGCTCTGTGAGATAGAGGCCGTCCGGCTGGAAAGCGGCGCGCCGGAATACCGTTTTTCGGGCGGCAGCGCCCAGTGGATGGACGAGCGCCATCTGAGGGCGAAGCTTTCCCTCAGCCACGACGGCGGCATGGCGCTGGCCTTCTGCATTCTGGAAACGGAAACCTGATTTTCTCTCCTGCATACAATGAGAGCAAGCTGCCCGCGTATGCATAGCCTGCCCCCGGCCTGTCCATAATAAGGCCAGAGGACGGCACCGCGCACCACATAGCGGGCCTCCCAGTATGCAAGGAGGGAGTTTTCATGGAGGTACACAGAGGAGAAGTTTTCTACGCCGATCTTTCGCCCGTCGTCGGCTCCGAACAGGGCGGCGTCCGCCCGGTGCTCATCGTGCAGAATGAGATAGGAAACCGGCACAGCCCCACGGTCATTGCAGCCGCCATTACATCCCGGCTGGACAAAGCCCGGCTTCCCACCCACATCAACATCCGGGCCGAAGATACGGGCCTTGCCAAGGACAGCGTCGTGCTGCTGGAGCAGATACGCACACTGGATAAACACCGCCTGCGGGAGCGGGCCGGCCAGATCACTGCTGAGGATCAGCGCCGGGTAGACCAGGCGCTGGATGTGAGCCTCGGCCTGAGCTCCTATTAAACAAATGACCGCCCCCACGTTTTGTGGAGGCGGTCATCTGCTTTTTTATTGGAAGTTGGATGGTCACTCAGATTTCTGGACGCTGTCCTCTGCGTCATGGAGCAGGGCATACTCACGGATCTTTTTCAGCGTCTGCTCGCTCAGGATATGCTCTGCCTTGCAGGCATCCTCGGCGGCGACGTCCTCATCCACGCCCAGCTGCACAAAGAAATGGGTCAGCAGGCGGTGGCGGCTGTAGATGCGCTCTGCGATCTCGCGGCCCGGCTCAAGAAGGGTCAGGTTGCCCTCGCCATCCACCGCGATATAACCGTTCTCCCGCAGCTTCTTCATGGCAATGCTGACGCTGGCCTTGGTATAGCCCAGCTCATTGACCACGTCGATGGAGCGCACACGGCCCATCCGCTGGGTCAGCATAAGGATAGTCTCGAGATAATCTTCTGCGGATTGGTGGATCTGCATGTTATCGGCCTCCTGCCTCGTAAATTCCCTGTCCGGGGCACACAGGCGTTCCGGTCCGGTTTGTTATAGGATACCACATTCCGTACCGTGTTGCAAGCCATTCGCAGAAAGTTTGTCTACTCAAACCAAATCTACCCCGCGTAATTTCGTCACTTTACCGTCTCGAGATAGGCCGCCGGGCCGGAAGTGTAGAGGTCGCCGCCGTGGGCGTCGAGGATGACCGTCAGGGGCATTTTTTCCACGGTCAGACGGCGGACGGCCTCACAGCCGAGGTCAGGCCACGCGATGACTTCCAGCGTCTTGACGCTCTGGGCCATCAGCGCACCGGCACCGCCCAGCGCAGCCAGATAGACCGCGCCGTTGCGGACGACGGCCTCTTTGACGGCGGCGTCCCGCTTGCCCTTGCCTATCATGATTTTATTGCCCAGGTCCAGCAGACGGGGGCTCATGGCGTCCATCCGTCCGCTGGTGGTGGGGCCGGCGGAGCCGATGACTTCGCCCGGGCGCTCCGGCGTGGGGCCGACGTAGTAGATGGCGCTGCCCTCGAGGTCAAAGGGCAGCTTTTCGCCCTTGTCCAGTGCTTCCAGCATCCGCTTGTGGGCCTGGTCGCGGGCAGTGTACACCACACCGGACAGCAGCACGGTATCGCCCGCTTTCAGGGGCGCGAGGTCTGCCGCCGTGCAGGGAGTTGTCAGTTCGTATTGCATTTGCATTCTCCTTTAGCGTCCTGGCCCTCTCCGTCATTGCTTCGCAATGCCACCTCTCCCAAAGGGAGAGGCTTTACTTTCCCGCCGCGCTTTAAGGCTCTCCCCTTGGGAGAGCTGTCGAGCAACGCGAGACTGAGAGGGCAAGCCATCTCACAATGCGGCACTCGCCCGCCGGGTGACATGGCAGGAAACATTCACGGCCACCGGCAGACCGGCCACATGGGTGGGCATCTGCTCAATGGCGAGGCCGAGGCAGGTGGTCCTGCCGCCGAAGCCCTGAGGGCCGATGCCCAGCTCATTGATGGCCATCAGAAGCTCTTTCTCGAGGTCCGCGTAATAGGGGTCGGGGTTCGGGACGTCCAGCGGGCGGAGCAGAGCTTTCTTGGCGAGATAGGCCACTTTATCAAAGCTACCGCCCACGCCGACGCCCAGCACGATGGGCGGGCAGGGGTTGGAGCCGGCCAGCTTGACCGTCTCGATGACGAACTTCTTGAAGCCCTCCACGCCGTCGGCGGGCTTGAGCATCTGGATGCGGCTCATGTTCTCGCTGCCAAAGCCCTTGGGGGCCACGGTGATGGTGCAGCCGTCGCCGTCCACCAGATGAACGGTGATGGCGGCGGGGGTGTTGTCGCCGGTGTTGCCCCGGCGCAGCGGGTCGGCCACGATGCTCTTGCGCAGATAGCCGTCGGTGTAGCCCCGCCGTACACCCTCATGGATAGCAGCCTCAAAGCTGCCGTCGATATGGACGTCCGTACCCAGCTCCACGAAGACGCAGGCCATGCCGGTATCCTGACAGATGGGCAGATCCTCTTCTTTCGCCGCCGCGAGGTTCGACCAGAGCAGGTCGAGGGTGTTCTTTGCCAGCGGCCAGGGTTCTTCGGCCCGGGCCTTGTCCAGTGCTTCCTGCACGTCCCGGGGCAGGCGGGTGTTGGCCTCGATGCAGAGGCGGGCCACGGTGTCCGTGATCTGCTGCGCGGAAATGGTTCTCATAGGAGCTCCCTCCGTTTACAGGCGGGCCACGCCGCTCTCGCGGGCAGCTTTTGCCACAGCGTTCGCCACAGCCTCGGCCACCCGGGGGTCGAAGGCACCGGGGATGATGTTCTCTTCGCTGCGGTCATCGTCGGTGATGAGGTCGGCGATGGCGTAGGCGGCGGCCAGCTTCATCTTGTCGTTGATGTCGCGGGCGCGGACGCTCAGTGCGCCCTTGAAGAGGCCCGGGAAGCAGAGGACGTTGTTGACCTGATTCGGGAAGTCGCTGCGGCCGGTGGCCATGACGCGGACGCCGCCGGCCTTGGCCTCGTCGGGCATGATCTCAGGGGTGGGGTTGGCCATGGCAAAGACGATGGCGTCCTTGTTCATGGTCCTGCACAGCTCGGTGGTCAGGATGCCGGGCTTGGACACGCCGATGAAGACGTCTGCGCCCTCAAGAGCTTCTTTCAGGCCGCCCTTGATCTGGCGGGGGTTGGTCACTTCGCCCAGCCAGTTCTTGTGGGCCTCGGCGCTGTTGCAGCCCTTATACAGGGTGCCGAACTGGTCCACGGCGATGATGTCCTTCGCGCCGGCGGTCATCAGCATCTTGATGATGGCCGTACCGGCAGCGCCAGGGCCGTTCAGGACGATGTGGACGTCCTCCATCTTCTTGCCCACCACGCGCAGGGCGTTGATGAGGGCGGCGGTCACGACGATGGCCGTGCCGTGCTGGTCATCGTGGAAGACGGGGATGTCCAGCTCGCGCTCCAGGGTCTCTTCGATCTCAAAGCACTCAGGGCTCTTGATGTCTTCGAGGTTGATGCCGCCGAAGGTGGGGGCGATGGCCTTGCAGGCCGCGATGACGCTGGCTGCATCGTGGGCGTCGATGCAGATGGGGAAGGCGTCCACGCCGCCAAACTCCTTGAAGAGCACAGCCTTGCCCTCCATGACCGGCAGACCGGCCTCTGGGCCGATGTCACCCAGACCCAGCACGGCGGTGCCGTTGGAGACGACAGCCACCATATTGCTCTTGAAGGTGTACTTGTAGACGTCGTCGGGGTTTTCCTTGATCTTGCGGCAGGGTTCAGCGACACCGGGGGTGTAGGCGGTGGACAGGTCATCGCGGGTCTTGACCTCCACCTTGCTCACGATGCCCACCTTGCCGTGGTGCGTCTCGTGCATTTCCAGAGCTGCTTTGTTGAAATCCATGGGTTTATCCTCCTAACTTTTTCGCCGGGCATACTTAAAACATTATTATAATAATAGCAAAAGCTCCCCCGCTTTTCCATATCTTTTCCGCCTTTTCGCACTCTCCGGCCCCAAAAGTCCGACAAAGGGCGGGAAGAGTGTGGAAATTTTGCAAAAAACTTTTCTTTTTCATTTTTACCCGATATAATAGAGGTTGTTTTTCGAACCACCGGCAAAATACCGGTCTACCAACAGGAGGGAATTCTTTTGAAGCGTATTTTCACCAAGGCACTCTGCCTTGTCTGCGCCGGCGCTCTGGCGCTGAGCCTCGCTGCCTGCGGCGGCAAGGCCGACAGTGCTGCATCCAGCACGGCATCTTCTTCCGCACTCGGCAGCGCGTCCGACTACGACTACCAGAACTTCAACTACAGCGATGGTCTGGACGAGAAAGGCTACTGGGAGGGCATCCGCGCTCTGGACTATGTGACCCTGCCCGAAGACTTTGCATCCGTCGCCATCAAGCGCTCGGACATCGAGCCCACCAGCGAGGAAGTGGAGGAGCAGATCAGCGATCTGCTGAACCAGTATTCCTCTACCGAGCACATCACCGACCGCGCTGCCGCCGACGGCGACACCGTGAACATCAACTATGTCGGCTCTGTGAACAACGTGGAGTTCACCGGCGGCAGCGCCGAGAACTACGATCTGACGCTGGGCAGCGGCACTTTCATCGACGGCTTTGAAGACCAGATCATCGGCCACAAGCCCGGCGAGACCTTCGACGTCAACGTCACCTTCCCCGACGGCTACAGCGATTCCACCGACGCCAGCGGCAATGCTGTGAAGCTCAGCGGCCAGAAAGCCGTCTTTACCGTAGTGCTCAACTACATCAGTGAGAGTGTCCTGCCCGAGCTCACCGACAGCTGGGTGGCCAGCACCTTCGGCACCTCCAACAACATCTACACCGTGGAGGCCCTGCGCGCCTACTATCAGGACCAGCTCTACACCTCCAACCTCAACACCGCCGTCATGGACGACCTGCTGGAAAACTCCACCTTCAAGTCCATCCCTCAGCAGGTGATGGATTATCAGGTCAACCAGTGCCTGAACTACTACAGCACGCTGGCGGGCTACTACGGCTATGACCTCGACGGCCTCGTCCAGAATCTGCTGGGCTACGAGAACACCGACGCCATGCTGGCCCACCTCGAGAGCAATCTGGAAGACTACTCCAAGGAAGCTCTGCTCTATCAGGCCGTGGCCGAGTCTCTGGACATCGCCCCCACTCAGGAGCAGATCGACACCTACTCCGCCTATGCGGACACCTACGGCCAGAACTACTGCACCATGGTGGCCCTGATGGACGCTGTCACCAGCACGCTGACCAGCGGCGCTGTCGTTTCCTGATCCGATCCGCACATGAGAAAATCCCTGCCGATGGCAGGGATTTTCTTTTGCTCATCATTCAGATAACATAGTCGTTGCCTGCCTCATCGGGTGCGGCGAGGTCGGCAAGGGTGATCTTTCCAAAGTAGTCCTCAATGAGGTCATCAAGGCCCTTCCACATATCATACGTGCGGCAGCTGCTCATCCGGGGGCAGGGAGCCGCGCCCTGTGCAAGACAGCTCACCGGTGCAAGGCTCCCCTCGGTGAGGGTCAGGATCTCACCCACGGTGTACTGGTCGGGCTCGCGGGTCAGACGATAACCGCCGCCCTTGCCGCGCAGGCCCTCGAGGAAGCCGTTCTGCACCAGAACCTTGAGGATGTTTTCGAGGTATTTTTCGGAGATCTCCTGCCGGGCGGCGACCTCTTTCAGCGGGACATATTTTTCAGAGCGGTGCTCAGCCAAATCTATCATCACGCGCAGCGCATAGCGCCCCTTGGTGGAAACGATCATAGACATTCCTTTCTCTTCTTTCCTGTTATTATTGTGATGCAGCTGGGTCAGCTGCGGAACACGCCTCCGTTCATTTTAACCTATTATACAACAGGGTTTATAACTTTTCAATCAGAAATTTTCGATTTCTCATTGACAACTGCCCCAAAGGAGGCTATAATACAGCCAAACCCACAAACCGCATTGGTTTAACGGGAATATGAGGGACATCGAGACGACACTGGCTTTATCCGGTGCAGCCGGGCGCATCGCCCGCAATAGGGAGGTTTACTATTATGAGCAAGATCTATACTTCCGCAGACCAGCTGATCGGCCACACCCCGCTGCTGGAGCTGACCCATATCGAGAAGGATGCAGACCTTTCTGCCAAGCTTCTGGCAAAGCTGGAATACTTCAACCCCGCCGGCTCCGTCAAGGACCGTATCGCCAAGGCCATGATCGATGACGCCGAGGCTTCCGGCAAGCTCAAGCCCGGCTCCGTCATCATCGAGCCCACCTCCGGCAACACCGGCATCGGTCTGGCTGCCGTGGCAGCTGCCAAGGGCTACCGCATCATCATCGTGATGCCCGAGACCATGAGCGTCGAGCGCCGCCAGCTGATGAAGGCTTACGGCGCAGAGCTGGTGCTGAGCGAGGGTGCCAAGGGCATGAAGGGCGCTATCGCTAAGGCCGACGAGCTGGCAAAAGAGATTCCCAACTCCTTCATCCCCGGCCAGTTCGTCAACCCGGCCAACCCCAAGGCCCATATCGCCACCACCGGTCCCGAGATCTGGGACGACACCGACGGCAGGGTTGACATCTTTGTAGCCGGCGTCGGCACCGGCGGCACCATCACCGGTGTGGGCCAGTACCTCAAGAGCAAGAATCCCGGCGTCAAGGTCGTGGCCGTTGAGCCCGCTACCTCCCCTGTCCTGAGCAAGGGCACCGCCGGTGCACACAAGATCCAGGGCATCGGCGCTGGCTTCGTCCCCGACGTGCTGGACACCAAGGTCTACGACGAGATCATCACCGTCGAAAATGACGACGCCTTTGCCACCGGCCGCCTGATCGGCCATAAGGAAGGCGTTCTGGTGGGCATCTCTTCCGGTGCTGCTGTCTGGGCTGCCATCCAGCTGGCAAAGCGTCCCGAGAACGCAGGCAAGAACATCGTCGTCCTGCTGCCCGACACCGGCGACCGTTATCTGTCCACCCCGCTGTTTGCTGAATGATTCTCTCATTCCTTCCGCCCCTGCTGTGGCTTTCCGCCCGGCAGGGGCCTTTTGTTTGCCTTCGTGAGACGATATGGTGTGATTTTTTGCATTTTTGCAAACTTTTTGTGAATCCGAGGCTCTTCCGGGTTTTGCCTATTGACATTGCAGCGTGTTTGGAGTATATTTTTAGCGGTCGATGAGATAGAGTGCTAATTCAGTAGAATGTAATCTCTCATCCGACATCAGATCTCAACTTCCGGTATGAATGGAGGCTTGACTTTATGAATACCAGTCAATATACCCAGAAGACCCTTGAGGCTCTGCAGGCTGCGCAGCAGCTGGCTGTGGAGTATCAGCATAATGCACTGGAGCCGGAGCATCTGCTCCACGCTCTGGCGACACAGGAGCAGGGCCTTATCCCCCAGCTGCTCCAGAAGCTGAATGTGGACGCAGGCAGCTTCTCCGCCGCTGTGGCCGAAAAGCTTTCCGCAATGCCCCGGGTGTCCGGCTCTGGCCGTGACCCCGACAAGGTCTATATCTCGCAGGCCACCGACAAGGTGCTGAGCGCCGCCGCCCGCGAGGCCAAGGCCATGAAGGACGACTACGTCAGCGTCGAGCATATTTTCCTCGCCCTGCTGGACGAGCAGACCCAGAACACCTCCGAGCTGTTCCGCGCCTTTAGCATCACGAAGGATAAGTTCTTACAGCAGCTCACCGCCGTGCGCGGCAACCAGCGCGTGACCAACGACAACCCCGAGGACACCTACAATGCCCTGCAGAAGTATGGTCAGGACCTCGTTGACCTGGCCCGCAAGCAGAAGCTGGACCCCGTCATTGGCCGTGACCAGGAAATTCGAAATGTCATCCGCATCCTGTCCCGTAAGACGAAGAACAACCCCTGCCTCATCGGTGAGCCGGGCGTCGGCAAGACGGCCATCGCCGAGGGTCTGGCCCAGCGTATCGTCCGGGGCGATGTGCCGGAGAACCTGAAAGACCGCACCGTGTTCAGCCTGGACATGGGTGCTCTGGTGGCTGGCGCAAAGTACCGCGGCGAGTTCGAGGAGCGTTTGAAGAGCGTCCTGAATGAGGTGAAGAAGAGCGAGGGCAAGATCATCCTCTTCATTGATGAGCTGCACACCATCGTGGGTGCGGGCAAGACCGACGGTGCCATGGATGCAGGCAACCTGCTCAAGCCCATGCTGGCCCGGGGCGAGCTGCACTGCATCGGTGCGACCACGCTGGACGAATACCGCCAGTATATCGAAAAAGACCCCGCTCTGGAGCGCCGGTTCCAGCCGGTGCAGGTGGATGAGCCCACAGTGGAGGACACCATCTCCATCCTGCGTGGCCTGAAGGAGCGCTATGAGGTGTTCCACGGCGTGAAGATCAGCGATAATGCGCTGATCGCCGCCGCAACCCTCTCTGACCGCTATATCACCGACCGCTTCCTGCCGGATAAGGCCATCGACCTGGTGGATGAAGCCTGCGCCATGATCAAGACTGAGATGGACAGTATGCCCAGCGAGATGGATGATCTGGCCCATCGTATCACCCAGCTGCAGATCGAGCAGGTCAGCCTGAAAAAGGAGACCGATGCCCTGAGCCAGAGCCGCCTGCATGAGCTGGAAAAGGAACTGGCCGAGCTGCAGGATAAGTTCCGCAGTATGAAGGCAAAGTGGGAAAACGAGAAGAACGCCATTGGCAAGGTGCAGACCCTGCGTGAGCAGATCGAGCAGACCAATGCCGCTATTGAGAAAGCCCAGCGTGAGTATGACCTGAACAAGGCTGCTGAGCTGAAATACGGCAAGCTGCCCGAGCTGCAGAAACAGCTGGAAGCGGAGGAAAAGCTGGCCAACGAGAAGAAGGAGGACAGCCTCCTGCGTGACCGCGTGACCGACGAGGAGATCGCCCGCATCGTGGCCCGCTGGACCGGCATCCCCGTGGAGAAGCTGGTGGAGGGTGAGCGCGAGAAGCTGCTGCATCTGGACGATGTGCTCCACAAGAGAGTCATCGGCCAGGATGAGGCCGTCACCAAGGTGAGCGAAGCCATCCTGCGCAGCCGCGCCGGCATCGCAAACCCCAACCGCCCCATCGGCAGCTTCCTCTTCCTCGGCCCCACCGGCGTCGGCAAGACCGAGCTGGCAAAAGCTCTGGCACAGGCTCTGTTCGACGACGAGCGGAACATGGTGCGTATCGACATGACCGAGTATATGGAGAAGTTCAGCGTCAGCCGCCTGATCGGCGCGCCTCCGGGATACGTCGGCTATGAAGAGGGCGGCCAGCTGACCGAGGCCGTCCGCCGCAAACCCTACAGCGTCGTGCTGTTCGATGAGGTGGAAAAGGCTCACCCCGACGTCTTCAACATCCTGCTGCAGGTGCTGGACGATGGCCGCATCACCGACAGTCAGGGCCGCACGGTGGACTTCAAGAACACCGTCATCATCCTGACCTCCAACCTCGGCAGTGACATCATCCTGAACGATCTGGAGCAGCGCCGCGCCGAGGGCTCCAACGAGCTGAGTGAGGATGCCCGCAAGCAGATCGATCTACTGCTGAAGAGCAAATTCCGTCCCGAGTTCCTGAACCGTCTGGACGAGATCGTCTACTACAAGAGCCTCACCAAGGACGAGACCCGCAAGATCGTGGACCTGCAGCTCGAAGATCTGCGCAAGCGGATGGATGAGGGCAAGCACCTCAAGCTGGACGTCACCACGGCAGCCAAGGACTTCATCATTGATTCCTCTTATGACAGCGTCTACGGCGCACGTCCCATCAAGCGGTTCATCCAGAGCCGTGTGGAGACGCTCATCGCAAAGGCCATCATTCAGGGCAGCTACACCGAGGGCGCGACCCTGACGGTGGACTACGACGGCACAGGCCTTGTGCTCCGCTAAAAACCGCAAACTTTTTACCTATTTTATCCCTCCTCCTGACAGGAACGCTTGCACCGGCGGGTGGAATATGATATTATAGGCGTTGAACAAAGTGCTTTTCATCGTCGAAGGCAACGGTGGAAAGCACTTTTTGGTTAACATATTATTATAAGAAAGTAGAGTTGATCAACCTTTATTATGGACGATGGCAGTATAACGCTCTTGGTGGCGCTGATCGTTTTGATCGCGTTTTCCGCATTCTTCTCCGCCTCCGAGACCGCATTTTCTTCCCTGAACCAGATACGTCTGAAAAGCCGCGCTGAGGAGGGCGACACTTCCGCCGCCCGGGTGCTGGCGATGGCCGAGAAGTACGACAAGCTTCTCTCCTCCATCCTCATCGGCAACAACATCGTAAATATCGCCGCCGCTTCCATCGGCACCGTCCTCTTTACCAAGTGGCTGGGTGCAGAGCGGGGCGCCACCACCTCCACCATGGTGCTGACGGTAGTCGTCCTCATCTTCGGCGAAGTGACCCCCAAGACCCTCGCCAAGGAGATGCCCGAGACGATCGCAACCGCTGTATCGCCGGTGCTGAACCTGCTGATGACCCTCCTCACCCCGCTGACCTGGCTGTTCAGCCAGTGGAAGAAGCTGCTGGGACGCTTCGTCCACAGCAGCGAGAGCGACGCCATCACCGAAGGTGAGCTCATCACCATGGTGAGCGAGGCTGAGAACGACGGTGAGCTCACCGACCGGGAAAGCCAGCTCATCCGCAGCGCCATCGAGTTCGATGACGTGGAGGTGGAAGAGATCCTGACGCCCCGCGTAGACGTGGTGGCCGTGGAGGACGATATTTCGCTGGAAGAGCTTGCGCAGACATTCGCAGAATCCGGCTATTCCCGCCTGCCCGTCTATCACGACACCGTTGACAACATCATCGGCGTCGTCCATGAGAAGGATTTCTACATCGCCCGTCTGAAAAAGTCCGTCACGATGGAGGACCTCATCGCCCCCACCCTCTACACCACCGGCTCCACCCAGATCTCCCAGCTGCTGCGCACCCTGCGGGAGCAGCACCATCACATGGCAGTCGTCGTGGACGAATATGGCGGCACCGAGGGCATCATCACCCTCGAGGACATTCTGGAAGAGCTTGTGGGCGAGATCTGGGACGAACACGACGAGGCCACGGAGGACTTCCGCCAGCAGTCGGACGGCAGCTGGCTCGTGTCCGGCTCGGCCAGCGTGGACGACCTTTACGAGACGCTGGACCTGCCCGAGGATGAAGACATCGACTCCAACACCGTGAACGGCCTCGTGCAGGAAAAGACCCACCATCTGCCCAAGGTGGGCGACCATTTCCAGCTGAACGACTACGAGGGCGTCGTGACCCGCACGGCCCGCCGCCGCGTCACCGAAGTCCGGTTCACCCACACCGCACCTGCCCCGCAGGACGACGAAAAGGACAAAGACAAGCGCTTTTCCCGTCTGGCGCAGCGCACCGAGGGCCGATAACACTCTATAACATAAAAAATCCTCTCCCGATGGGAGAGGATTTTTTTGATCCAGCGATTACTGCTTTTTCCAGCGGCGCATGATGCCCATGCCCAGCGCATAGGGGCCGGTATGGACCGCGATGGTGCAGCCGATCTGCAGCAGGCCCACCTCGCACTGTGCGGCGGGGTACTTGGCACGCAGGGCAGCGCGGGTCTGCATCCAGAGCCGTTTGCCCTCTTCTTCATCGTAGCCGTAGCCCACGATGATGCGGTAGTCGTCGGGCGTGCCGCCGTTGGCGTCCAGATAGTTCATCATCTGCTCAAGGGCCTTCTCAAAGCTCTTCTGACGGCCCCGGGCCACACCGCCCGAGAAGATCTCGCCGTCTTTGAAGAGTATCATCGGCTTGATGCCCAGGAAGTTCGCCGCCCGGCCAGAGACTTTGCCGATGCGTCCGCCCTTGATGAGGTAATCGAGGTTGCCCATCGTGAAGAAGATGTTGTTGGTGGATTTTTCCGCTTCCAGCCAGGTCACCGCCTCGTCCAGCGTGCAGCCTGCGTCGCGGATGGCCACAGCGTTCTCCACCATAGTCGCCTCAGTGACAGTAGCTGCTGCCGAGTCCAGCACCTCGATCTTCGCGTCGGGGTAGTCCTCGAGCACCAGCTCCCGGGCGTTGCGGGCGCTGCCCACGCAGCCGCTCATCTTGCTGGTGAAGCAGAGGCAGAGAGTGGGGCGGCCGGCCTCAGCCTGACGGCGGAACACCTCCTCGAAATCCTCGATGGAGGCAAGGCTGGTCTTGGGGTAGGCAGAGGGGTTGTCCACCATGAACTGGTAGAAATCCCGCACAGCGATTTCCTTGCCCTCCTTGCGGTAGTGCTCACCGTCCAGCGAAACATAGAACGGCACGATCTCCACACCCATCTTCTGCGCCATTTCCGGCGTAAAGTCACAGGCGCTGTCGGCGATGATGTCAAACATTAGCGGCATCCTTCTTTCCGGTGAATTCAGGGTTTAGACCACGTGGTGGATGTATGCCTCACGCTCTGCGCCCACAGAGATATAGGTGATCTTGCAGCCCACGGCCTTTTCCAGATACTCGACGTAGTTCTGGGCCTCCTTGGGCAGGTCTTCCCACTTGCGGGCGGCGGTGATGTCGCAGTGCCAGCCGGGCAGATACTCCACCACCGGCTGTGCGGTGTCCAGAGCCTCGCCCATGGGGAAGCGGGTGGTGGTGGTGCCGTCGCTCAGCTTGTAAGCAGTGACCATGGGGATCTTCTCCATGTAGTCCAGCACGTCCAGCAGGGTCAGGGCGACCTCGTCGCAGCCCTGGCAGAAGACGCCGTAGCGGCTTGCCACCAGGTCGATGGGGCCGACGCGGCGGGGACGGCCGGTAGCAGCGCCGTACTCGTGGCCGGCCTCACGCAGAGCGTGCTTCTCTTCCTCGGTCATGGCCAGCTCAGTGACAAAGGGGCCGTCGCCGACGCAGGAGGAATAAGCCTTCATGACGCCGACGGAGTTGGTCAGCTTGTGGCCCGGGATGCCTGCGCCGATGGGGGCGTAAGCGCCGATGGTGTTGGAGGAAGTGGTGTAGGGATAGATGCCGAAGTCGATGTCGCGCAGAGCGCCCAGCTGGGCCTCGAACAGCACCTTCTTGCCGGCGGCATCGGCGTCAGCCAGATACTGGCCCACATCGCAGATGTAGTCCTTGAAGATGGCGGCATACTTCTCCAGCCATGCCCACATCTCGTCCACGCTGATGGGGGCGGAGTGGTAGCTGCCCTCCATCACCAGGTTCTTGGAATCCACCATGGTCACCAGGCGCTTCTTCACGCTGTCGTCCAGGTGGAGCAGGTCGCCCATGCGCAGGGTCTTCTTCATGTACTTGTCACCGTAAGTGTAGGCGATGCCGCGCTTGGTGGAGCCGAACTGTGCGCCGGTCTTGGACAGACGTGCCTCTTCCAGACCGTCCTGATCGACATGGTAGGGCATGGTGATGGTGGCGCGGTCAGAGATCTTCAGGTTGGCAGGGGTGATAGAGATACCCTGCTCGCGCAGCTTGTTGATCTCATCGTCCAGATGGTGGGGGTCGATGACCATACCGTTGCCCATCACGCAGACAACATTGGGACGGAGGATACCGGAGGGCAGCAGGTTCAGCACGAACTTGCCCCGCTCGTTCTTGACGGTATGACCAGCATTGTTGCCGCCCTGATAGCGTGCAACAATATCGTACTCCTGGCTGATCAGGTCGACCATGCGGCCCTTGCCCTCATCGCCCCAGTTGATACCCGTAATTGCAGTAAGCATAATAAATGACCTCTTTATCATTTTTCAAAAGGCGGCCTTTTCCGCGCACCCTGCCCGGGATACGCCGCCTTGGGAAACTTGTTTTCTGCCGCGCAGCTCCTGCCGGAGCACACAACAGCTCAAATATAAGTATAGCACTCTTTCGCCCACAAAAAAAGAGGAAAAAGCGGTTTTGTACGACTTTTTCCTCCCGATTCAGTTCTTTTTGCTCACTCTGTGGATGGTGCCGTCCGGCTCCTTGATGGAGGTGCGCTCCAGCTGGGCGCGAAGGCTGGACTTCATGTCCTCGATATACTCCTTGCGCAGAGCCTGCTGCTCGGCTTTTTCGGCCTCCGTCAGGCCGGTGGTCTTGCTCTTGTGTGCCAGCTCGTTGATGCGGGCTATCTTTTCTTTGGTCATCGAAGTTTTCCTCCGTTTGTGGTATAATAAGATGAACTCAACCTCTCCGTCACGGCTGACGCCGTGCCACCTCCCCTACCGAGGGGAGGCTTTGGCATTCCGTAAAGCTTTCCCTCTTCGCCAGAGGCTCCCCTACAAGGGGAGCTGTCGAGCGACAGCGAGACTGAGAGGTTGTATGAAGGGCAGCCTGCCCTTTTATAGGTTCATTTTAGTATAGCAAAGGACTTTTCTTATGTCAAACCAACTCAATTTTTCACAGCAGATGGACGAAGTGTTGAAAACTCTGGGCAGCACCCGCCCCCGGCTGCTGCTCCATGCCTGCTGCGGCCCCTGTTCCAGCGCCGTGCTGGAGCGGCTGTGCCGGTATTTCGACATCACCGTACTCTACTACAACCCCAACACATGGCCCGCCGAAGAATACCACCGCCGGGGCGAAGAGCTGGAGCGCTTCGTCGCCGCCGCCCACCCGCTGGGGGTAACAGTGGTGGAAGACCGGTACGACCCGCAGGAGTTCTACTCCGCTGTCGCGGGCCTCGAAAACGAGCCGGAGCGCGGCAGTCGCTGCACGGTCTGCTATCGGCTGCGGATGCGCCGTGCGGCCCAGTATGCCGCCGAGCACGGCTTCGACTGGTTCACCACGACCCTCTCCATCAGCCCCCACAAGGACGCCAAGCGCATCAATGCCATCGGACAGGAGCTGGAGCAGGAGTTCGGCGTGAAGCACCTGCCCTCCGACTTCAAAAAGCAGAACGGCTATCTGCGCTCGTTACAGCTCTCGGAGGAATACGGCCTCTACCGGCAGGACTACTGCGGCTGTGAGTTCAGCGCAAAAGCCAGAGGCATCGGCACTACTGCGGGAGAATAAGTGATACACTGACAAATATATATCTTATCTACGTCTTATTTTGTCTCTGTATCAGTTTGATACACTGACACTCGCTGATACACTGACTCACTGTATCAGGCCGGCGGCTCTGTATCAGCTGATACAGTTCGATTTTCAACTTATCAGCGTCAAAAAAGTGCAACTGTATCAGATAACCTCCCTCCGTAGAGAGCTGATACAGTTGCACTTCTTATTTTTATTCTTCCGGCAGCTTTGCCACGAGAATTGCAAAGATGACCAGACCCACGCAGGGAACGATGTTGGTCATCATACCGGCGGCAAGACCGGCGCTTTCGGCCACGACGCCGATGACCCAGGGCATCAGGATCGCGCCGCTGGCCGCCACCGGCAGCATGATGCCCATGCTGGTCACGCTGGTCATACGGCCTGCGCTGGCCACAGCGGTGGGGTTCATGCCCGCCATCGCAAAGGCAAAGGCGAACAGCAGCGCGATGGCCGCGCCCTGACTGCGGGCCTGCACCAGCAGGATGTAGAAGATGGTGCAGCTCACGCCCATGACCACCATAGCCTTGCGGGGCTGCTTGAAGGGGAACACGAAGGCGATGAGCAGACGTGCCACGAGGGTCGCGCCCCACATGACGGTGACGGTATAGGCCGCCAGTGCGCCTGCGATGATGCCGCTGCCCTTGAAGTAAGTGACCATCCAGCCGGTGACGCTCTGCTCAGCGGCGTTCTGGCAGAAGAGCAGGCCGGTCAACAGCCAGAAGCGGGTGGATTTGAGGAAGCTCCAATCGGTGACTTCCTTCTTGCCCGCGCTCTTGCCCGCAAAGGGAGTCCCCATATACACCAGCCAGAGCAGCAGACCCAGCACAGCCAGCACCAGCACGGCGAAGGAGCCGCTCACCCTGCCTGCCGCCGCGATGAAAAAGGGGCAGAGCAGTGCGCCGCAGGCATAGCAGCTGTGCATCAGGTTCATGCCCCGGGTGCGGTCAGCGGAGTTGTCGCTGACGAGGATGGTGCAGGTGTTGATGACACTGCCCTTGGCGATGCCCACGAGGAAGAAGCCCAGCGCCAGCACAGCCACCGCGCCGCTGAGGCCCATCATGGCGTAGCCCAGCGCATAGCCGATGGTCAGCAGCAGGATGCTGGGCTTCATGCCCAGCTTGCCGGGCAGCATGGCGATGAGAAAGCCTGCCAGCAGGTTGCCGATGCTCATGAGAGACAGCAGGGTTCCGGTCATGCCGTAGGCGAAGCCATACTGCTCCTGCAATAGGCTGACCACCACGCCGCTGGAAATGGCGCAGATGCCGCTGAAAAAGAAGGTGATGAAGCCCACGTTCCGCAGGCGGGTGTTCTTTTGTTCCATATGATTCCTCTTTCCGTTTTTCCTTTTCCGTCCGCACCTTGCCATAAGCGCGTTGTATCCTATCCCATTATAGCTTTCTGCTGCCGGAGTTTCAACCTCTCAATCGCGGCTTTGCCGTGGGGCAGATTCTCCTTCGTCCAACCTCTCAGTCTGCTTCGCAGACAAGGCCGGGTTGCGGCACCCAGCGTCTGCTTCGCTGTCGCTTGCATCTTGCTGGCCGCTGCCCCAACAGCTCCTCCCTGTTTCCGCCGCTGGCGGCGGTCGTCGCCGTTGCCCCTAGTAGGGGAGCCTCTGGCGAAGAGGCTGACTTTTCCGATATGCCAAAGCCTCCCCTCGATAGGGGAGGTGGCATCGCGCAGCGATGACGGAGAGGTTTTCTACGCAAAAAGAGGGCCGGACAGCTGTCCGGCCCTCTTTGAGGTCAGCGCTTATTCAGCCTTGGTCTCGGGCTTTGCCTCTTCGGCCTTAGCCTCCGGCTTTGCAGCGGGAGCTGCGGCAGCAGCAGGCTTTGCTGCGGGAGCAGCAGGCTTCACCACGGGCTTCGGGGGATACGGATCGTCCTTCAGGGGGAAGAGAATGATCTTCTTCGGACACTTCTGGGCGCACATACCGCAGCCCTTGCACTTGTCGTAGTCCACGCGGGCCACGCCGTCAACGACATGGATCGCGTCGAACTTACAGGTGCGCTCACACATACCGCAGGCGATGCAGCTGGTGGTGCAGAGCTTGTTGGCGACAGCGCCCTTATCCTGGTTGGAGCACATAACGACAGGCTTGCGGGGGCCGCCGGCGTCGATCATGATGACCTTCTTGGGGCAGATGTTGGCGCAGGCACCACAGCCGGTACACTTGTCCTTGTCCACCTTGGCAACACCGTCCACGATGTGGATGGCGTCGAACTTACAGACCTTGGTGCAGTCGCCCAGACCGATGCAGGCAAAGGAGCAGGTCTTGGGGCCGCCGTACAGGGTAGCAGCAGCGGCGCAGGTCTGGATGCCCTTGTAGTCGTAAGCGGGCTTGCAGTGCTCGGAGCTGCCCTGGCACTGGACCACGGCCTTCTTCTCCACAGCGCTTGCCTCACCGCCCATGATCTTGGCAATGGCAGCAGCAGCCTTGGGGCCGCCGGGAGCGCACTTATCGCAAGGCACGCCGTCCATGACGACAGCCTTTGCGTAGTCGGCACAGCCTGCGTAGCCGCAGCCGCCGCAGTTTGCGCCGGCCAGACAGCTGGCAACTTCTTCGATACGGGGGTCTTCCTCAACTGCCATGAACTTGGCAGCGGCGACCAGAATGATTGCGCCGACAGCACCGACGATGGTGCAGAGGATAACAGCAGATGCGATATTCATAATCCTGTTCCTCCTTTACAGCGTCACGTTAAACAGATTCTCAACGATGCCGCCAAAGCCCATGAAGGACAGGCTGGTGATCGCTGCGGCCAGCAGAGTGATGGGCAGGCCCTTGAAGGGAGCCGGGGGATCACAGGCCTCCACGCGCTTGCGCACGCCGCTGAACATGACCATAGCCAGCATGAAGCCGACGCCTGCGCCGATGGCACAGACCAGAGCTTCGATGTAGGCAGCGCCGAAGCCCAGAGCCTCGACGTCTGCGCCGTAGTCATCGACGACCAGAATGGTGACAGCCAGAACGCAGCAGTTGGTGGTGATCAGGGGCAGGTAGACGCCCAGAGAGTTGTACAGCGCAACGACATACTTCTTCAGGAAGATCTCGATGAACTGCACCAGAACTGCAATGACCAGAATGAACACGATGGTCTGCAGATAGCTCAGACCTGCGGGGTTCAGAACAAAGATCTGCAGCGGGAAGGTCACAGCCGTAGCCATGAACATGACGAAGATGACAGCGCCGGACATACCCACAGCGGAGTCAAACTTCTTGGAAACGCCCAGGAACGGGCAGATGCCATAGAACTTCACCAGCACGTAGTTGTTGACAAGGATCATGCTGAAGAAGATAGCAGCGAGTTTGATGAGCATCTTATTAGCCCTCCTTCTTCAGATTGTCGATGTCGCAGCAGCTCTTGCGCTCGATGCGCGCATCCAGCTTGCCTTCCAGCCAGACACAGCCGGCCATCAGGACGCCGTAGCAGAAGAATGCGCCGGGAGCCTGAGTCATGATGCTGATGCGGGCGATGCTGTCGGGCAGGACCTGGAAGCCCAGCCAAGTGCCGCTGCCCAGCACCTCGCGGATGGTAGCCATCAGCACGACGGTAAGGGTGTAGCCGATGCCCATGCCGACGCCGTCCAGTGCAGAATCGACCACGTTGTTCTTGCAGGCGAACATCTCGGCACGGCCAAGGATGATGCAGTTGACGACGATCAGGGGCAGGAAGACGCCCAGTGCGGTGTACAGGCTGTCCATGTAGGCGTGCATGACCATCTGGACGATGGTGACGAAGCCTGCGATGATGACGATGTAGCAGGGCAGATGGACCTTTGCGGGGATCACGTTGCGCAGCAGCGAGATCAGGATGTTGGAGCAGACCAGCACGAAGGTGAAGGCTGCGCCCATGCCCAGTGCGCTGGAGACTGCCGTGGTAACTGCCAGGCAGGAGCAGGTGCCCAGGACCAGACGCAGAACAGGGTTCTCTTTGATGATGCCGTTGGTAAGGATGCTTACCTTGGACTTGTTTTCAGATGCCATTTCTTACCAACCTCCTTTATGCCAGCTCGTTGTAGCAGTTGACGCAGTCGTTGATGGCGGCGAACAGTGCCTTAGAGGAAATGGTCGCGCCGCTGTATGCGTCAAAACCGCCCTGACCGATGGCGATATTCTGGGTGCCGTCCATGCCGTTGAACTGGGCAAGGAAGGTGTCGTTTGCGACATTGGAGCCGATGCCCTTGGTCTGAGTGGAAGCGTCCACCCAGATGCCGGTGACGGTGCCGTTGGTGTCGTAGCCCATGATGACGGTGAGGATGCCGCCGTCGAAGCCCTTCTCCTCAGCCTTGATGGCGATGCTGCCATCCTCGGCCTTGACGACGCCGGTGACGTTCTCGGTGGTGTAGTCGGTCACTTCTTCCAGCGTCTTGGCGTCAGAAACGGTGGGCATGACGTCCACATAAGCTGCCAGAGTGGCGGCCTTCTGGTTTTCTTCGATGATAGGCGCAGTAAAGGAGTTGACCAGGGCCAGCAGGAAGCTGACCACCAGTGCGATGACGCTCAGCACGACTACCGGCTTTACCGTGCTTTCCCAAGTAGACTTATTCATTTGCCAGCAGCCTCCTTCTTAGCAGGTTTGACATAGCCATACGGCGTCTGGCGGGTCAAGTCATTGATGTACGGGACCCACAGGTTCATGAACAGCAGTGCGAAGGACACACCCTCGGTGTAGCTGCCCCAGTAACGGATAGCGAAGGTGACGACGCCCAGAGCCACGCCGTAGACCAGCTTGCCCTTCAGGGTGAAGGGGCTGGTGACGTAGTCGGTGGCCATGAACACAGCGCCGAACAGCAGGCCGCCGCTCAGCACAGCCACCAGTGCAGCGTGGACGCTGTGGGTGGCGATGAGGTAGAACACGAACATGCTGCCAACGTAAGCGGCAGGGATGGCGATGCTGATGGTCTTGGTGACCACGAGGTAGATCAGGCCCAGCACGATGGCCAGAGCGCAGGTCTCGCCCAGAACGCCGCCGTGGACGCCCATGAAGAGGTCCAGCAGGCTCAGCTTGTTGGGGTCAGCCACAGCCAGAGGAGTAGCGGAGGACAGCTGATCGACCGCTGCATCCGGGAACACCCAGTTGTTCATAGCGCCGGCAAAGCTGACGAACAGCACGATACGGCCCACCAGAGCGGGGTTCGCGAAGTTCATGCCGATGCCGCCGAACAGCTGCTTGACCACGATGATGGCCACGAAGTCGCCGATGAGCAGCTCACCGATGGGCATGCCCACAGGCACGTTCATGGCGAGGATGATGCCGGTGACGACGGCGGACAGATCGCTGATGGGGTTTGTCTTCTTCATCAGCTTGCAATACAGCCACTCGAAAGCCACGCAGGCCACGACGGACACTGCGGTGACCAACAGAGCACGCAGACCAAAGATAATGGCAGAGGCCACGACGCACGGGGTCAGGGCCACGATCACGTTGGCCATCAGGCCGGCGGTCGTCTCCTCAGAGCGCAGGTGCGGGGAGGCCGAAACAATAAGCTTCGTATCCATTACTTATTGCCTCCTTTTTTGATTTCACCGAGATAGAATGCCTTGGCCAGACCCATCATCTGGGTGCAGGGACGCTTGGCCGGGCAGACGAAGGTGCAGGAGCCGCAGTTGAAGCAGTAGTCAACGTGCAGCTTGCCCAGCTCCTGGACGTCGCGGGCAGCGTAAGCCTGGTTGACCTCCACGGGCTCCAGACCCATGGGGCAGTACTCGACGCAGCGGCCGCAGCGGATGCAGGGGTTGACCTGCGGGGGCTGTGCGGTCGCTTCGCTCAGCATGATAAGACCGGAAGTGGTCTTGGTGGTGGGATAGCTCAGGTCACGCACAGCGGGACCCATCATAGCGCCGCCGGCCACGACCTTGCCCAGAGTGACGCCGCCCTTGAGGCCGGCAGTGTTCAGGACATCCTCGTAGGAAGTACCCACGGGGACGATGAGGTTCTGGGGCTTCTCGCAGGCATCGCCGTCCACGGTGATGACGCGGCTGACCACCGGCATACCGGTAGCCAGATACTTGCCGAGGCTGGACACACTGGTCACGTTCATGACGATGGCGCCGGCAGCGGCGGGCAGGCCGCCGTGCGGGACCTCGCGGCCCAGGCACTTCTCAATGAGGATGAGCTCTGCGCCGGTGCCGTAGACGCTGGGCAGGGGCTTCACCTCAATGGCGGGCTTGTCCTTCGTCTTCTGGCACAGCAGGTCGATGCACTCGGGCTTGTTGTTCTCGATGCCGATGACGCACTTCGGGATGCCGGTGTACTTCAGCACAGCCTCGATGCCGCGGACGATGTCGTCTGCGCAGTTCAGCATCTCCTGCGTGTCGCTGGTCAGCCAGACTTCACACTCGGAGGCGTTGATGAGCAGGGTATCCACGGGGTCCTTGGGCTGCAGCTTGACGTCAGTCGGGAAGCCTGCGCCGCCCAGACCCACCAGACCGCTCTCACGCACGGCGGCGAGGAAGCTGGCCTTATCGGTCACTTCGGGTGCCTTCACGGCGGGGTCTACGGTCTGCTTGCCATCGGTCTTGATGACCACAGAGTCGCACATCCGGCCATTGGACAGACGGAACGGCTCCACAGCCGCCACGGTGCCCGAGACGCTGGAGTGGATATTTGCAGATACAAAGCCGCCAGCTTCACCGATCTTGGTACCGACGAACACCTCGTCGCCCTTCTTCACCAAAGCCTTGGCGGGAGCGCCGATATGCTGACTCATCAGGATGCGTACCTGCGCGGGCAGAGGCATCGGGACCGGTTTGCTTGCAGCAGTTGCCTTGTCATGCGGCGTATGCGCGCCAAGCGCCGCACGTTTCAGCTTGTTCAACATGGAATTAAATCCCCCATTCTGCTTGAATTGCTGTCCCCACGCCCATGCAGGCGCACTGGTACAGGGACAGTTGCTGCTTAACATGTTTATTGTATCATTTTGCGGTGGGAAGTCAACGACAACAAGGCCAAAATGATGCAAATTCTTTGAATTTCTTAGCTGTTTTTAACGATTAGCCGTGACTAACCACCCATTTTTTCGTTAGTATCGCACAACTTTTCCCAAAGTCCGGTCGTTTGCCTTTCCGGGAAGAATATGTTATACTACAACCAAACGAACACGCAGGCGCATCCCGCGCCGTGCGGTCTGAGCCGTCAAGGAGGGTCTACCATGAAATTTCTGAAAGTAATGCTCGCTGTTTTGACCTGTCTGGCTGTCACGCTGACCGGCGTGCTGCTCTTTGTGGACAAGCACGGCCCCCGCTATATCCAGATCGACAACAGCGAAGACTGAGCCTCGCATTTTTGAAACGCAGTCATCCCCCAGCCTGAACGGTGTGCCGCCCGGGCTGGGGGATGTTTGGCTTTTACGGCTTGTGCCGCCTGCTGAGAATGCCCCCGGATACAGAGCATCCGGGGGCATTCTGTTTTTTTAGTAATCCTTTTCGCAGCCCAGCAGGAACTTCATGTACGCAAAGGTCCGCTCCTGCCCGATGTCCCGCACCATCTTGAGCAGCTTTTCCAGCAGCGCTCTCGTCTCGGGGTGGAGCAGATAGTGGTCTTTGCTGTGCTCGTAGTACTCCCAAGGGGAGGCGTCGGTGTACTTGTCGCCCAGATAGATCTGGCTGGCGGCCACACGGTCGCAGACCATCTCGCAGACGTACCGCAGGGGGATCTTCATACCGGTGAGGCCGGCTTTCGTGGTGCTGTAGTCTATCCAGTATTCGAGGTGATGCTTGTTGCGGCCCTTGTGGTGGAGCCATGCCGAGGTGTAGCCCCTGGCTTCCCGCTCCGCCTCATTGGGGCTGTGGTCGCCCTGATAGTAGATGCAGCCCGGGATGAACTCGGTGGGGCTGTACTTGCTCAGGTCGTGGGCAAGGCCCTGCTCGTAGAGCCCGCAGGCAAAGCAGTATTTCATCACCAGCAGCTTGTGCCGGGTGATGGTCTCAAAATGGCCTTTGATGTTCATGCGTTTCGCCACCTCACTGTCACTTTTCCCTCTTTGAGGTTCCGCAAATCGCCGCTCTCCGAGAAATCCTCCCGGTCTCGGGTCAGGCTGGGGTTATAATAGGGGTCGTCCAGAATATCCGCCTTGCCGTGGATGTCATACAGCCGCTGCTGCTCGGCGGCAAAGCGCGCTGCCTTGACGGGGTCTTTCTCGTCGCCGCCGCGGCTCTTGCTCTCGTAATGGGTCAGCTGGGCGTAGGGCGTCCACACGATGCGATAGCCCTTGTCCCGCACCCGGAGGCAGAAGTCCACATCGTTGAAGGCCACGGCAAACTTCTCGTCCAGCCCCTTCACCTCGTCCCACACGCTGGTCCTGACCAGCAGGCAGGCACCCGTGACGGCGGAGAAGTCCTGCACGGTAGCGGCGCGGAACAGATAGCCGCTGCCGCCCGCCTTCTTATACTTATGGCTGTGGCCCGCGTAGCCGCCCAGACCCGTGACGACGCCCGCATGCTGGAGCGTCTCGTCGGGATAGTAGAGCATCGCGCCGCAGATGGCCGCACCGCCGGGGTGGGCGCACTGCCGCAGCAGCTCGGTGAGCCAGTCGCCGTTCCGCACCTCCACGTCGTTGTTCAGCAGCAGCAGGTACTCGCCCTGCGCCGCCTTCCGTCCAAAGTTGTTGATGGCTGAGAAGTTGAAGCCCTTTTCCGGCCAGGTGACCACTTTCAGGCCCTCGTACCGCTTCTCAGCATCCTTATAATAGGCAAAGGTAGCCGGGTCGGTGGAGTTGTTCTCGATGACGATGACCTCGAAGTTGTCCCACTCGGTCTTTGACCAGATGCTGTACAGGCACTTCTCGAGGTCGTCAGTGTGGTCTTTGTTGGGGATGAGGATGCTCACCTTTGGGTCGCCCTCGATGTCCCACTTGACCCGGTAGGTGCTGGGGAAAAGCCCGTCCTCCACCGTGCCGGTGCGCCCGGTGCGTCTCAGATGGTCGGCCAGTGCCTTTTTGGCCGCCGCCGCCACATAGGGCTTGGCATCGGTGCCGCCGGAAGTGGAACCGGCATGGACCCGCCAGTAGTAGAGCACCTGCGGCAGATGAGCCGCACCGCCGGTCTGTTCGATGAGCCGGAGGAAGAGGTCGTGGTCCTGACTGCCGTCGCACTCGGGGCGTTCGCCGCCCAGCTGCTCATACAGCGCCCGCTTGAAGACCGCCAGATGACAGATGTAGTTGCAGCAAAGCAGATAATCCGGGGCATAATCGGGCTTGAAGTGTCCCACCATCGGCTTTTTGATGTCCTTGGTGAAGAGCGCCTCGTCACTGTAGAGGAAACCATCCGGCTCCCCCTTTTCGCGGAGCTGCAAGACAGCTTTACCCATCGCGTACATGGCGTGGGGGGCCAGCACATCGTCGTGGTCAGCGAGGGCAAGATATTCGCCCGTCGCCAGCGTCTCGGCGGCGTTGGTGTTGGCGGCGATGCCCTTATTTTCGACCTTTTTGTATACGATTCGTTGATTTTTCTGCTGATATTCCCTTACAACGCGCTCCACCTCGGGGTGGGCGTCGTCGGAAGCGTCCGCGAGGCAGAGCTGACCATTGGGGGCGGTCTGGTTCACAAAGGAGCCCAGAAATTCCCGCAGGTAATTTTCGGGCGTATTATACAGCGGGGTCAGGATGGAGATGGTGGGCAGGCCGCAGTTCTCAGCGGTCTTGCCGACCATTTCGGCGGCCTGAGCTTCCAGCACCTTTTTGCCGGGCAGATAGCGCGCCCGCTTGCCGAAGAAACGGCGGCGGACAAAGCCCGCGCCCCGCTTTACCATCGTGGGCAGGCCCTCGTCTTTCGTGAGCTGGACGGCATAGCCCATCAGCTCTTTGGCGCGTTTGAGTCGTACATTCATATCCAGTCCTTATGCCTCGCCCCGCTGCACAGCCTTGTAGGCGTTGCAGACAGTCTCGGTGTCGCCGTTCATCTTGAGGTGGCCGTGGCTCAGCCATGCCACCTTGCTGCACATACGCTCGATCTGCTCGATGGAGTGGGACACCAGGATCACCGTGGTGCCGCCGGCCATCAGCTCTTTCATCCGCTTTTCGCACTTCTGCTGGAAGAGGAAGTCGCCCACCGCCAGCACCTCGTCGGCGATGAGGATGTCAGGCTTGGTGATGGTGGCAATGGCAAAGCCGATACGGGCCACCATGCCGGAGGAGTAGTTTTTCAGCGGCACATCGAGGAAGTTCTGCAGCTCGCTGAACTCCACGATCTCATCGAACTTCTCGTCCAGATACTTGGGCGAGAAGCCCAGGACCGTACCGTTGAGGTAGATGTTCTCCCGGGCGGTCAAGTCCATGTCGAAGCCCGCACCCAGCTCGATGAGGGGGGCGATGGTGCCGTTGACGGTCACTTTGCCCTTGCTGGGCTTGTACACGCCCGCAATGGTCTTGAGCAGGGTGGATTTGCCCGAGCCGTTCAGGCCCACAAGGCCGTAAAAATCGCCGGGCATGATGTCGAGGCTCACGTCCCTGAGGGCGTAGAACTCGTCGTACTGCAAGCGCCCCTGCACCATGGCAAGGAGGTATTCCTTCAGGCTCTCGTGCTTTTCGGTGGAGAGGTTGAAGCACATGGACACATTGTCCACTTTGATGATAGGTTCCATCGTTCTCTCCTCCTTCTTATATATGCAGCACGAAGCGGTCCTGTGTCTTGCGGAACATCTGGACGCCCACCAGCATCGAGATGAGGGCGCAGAGGCCGCAGACGAGGAACATGTTGATGTCCAGCGGGATGCCCCACATCAGGGTGCGGCGGAAGCCCGTGATATACCAGTACATCGGGTTCAGCTTGATGATCTGCTGCATGTTGAAGCCGCCGATGGAGAAGGTCATCTGGGTGGGGTCGTAGAAGATGGCGGAGAAATAGAGCAGCGCCGTGATGAAGACGCTCCAGATGTGCATGATGTCCCGGAAGAACACCGTCGCCGCCGCGAGGAAGAGGCCCACGCCGAGGCTGAAGAAGAAGAGGGTCACCAGCGGGTAGAGGGCTTCAAACACCGTGACATGGATGGGGCTGCCGGTGAACACCATGACCAGCGCCAGCGCCACGAAGCTGAAGACGCAGTTGACCATGGCGAAGCAGCACTTTTCCAGTGGGAAGACATATTTCGGGATATAGACTTTTTTCAGCAGGGAGGCCGCGCCGAGGACGCTGCTCATGCTGGTGGAGGTGGCCTCGTTGAAGAAGTTGAAGAGCAGCTGGCCGCACATCAGGAAGACCGGGAAGTTGTCGATGCCGCTGCCCCGCATATCCATCAGGCTGCTGAACACTGCCCAGTACACCAAGCACATGAGCAGGGGGTTGAGCACGCTCCACACCACGCCCAGCACACTGCGGCGGTATTTGAGCTTAAAGTCACGGCTGACGAGGTTCCACAGCAGATAGCGGTAGCACCACAGGCCGTTGAACATTGCCTTGAGTTTTTTCACAGGCGATCACCACTTTTCAAAATACTCGAACTTCTGGGCGGCAAAGGGCTCATGGAGCTTGTCCTTGGCGCTGGTCTTGTGCTCACAGCCGCAGTCGGGCCACTGGACGTTGACGGTGGGGTCATCGTAGGGGATGCCGCCCTCGCTGGTGGGGTCGTAGACATCGGTACACTTGTAACAGAACTCGGCCACATCGCTCAGCACGAGGAAGCCATGGGCAAAGCCCTCGGGGATATAGAACATCTTCTTGTTCTCCTCGGAGAGGGTCACGCCCACCCACTTGCCGAAGGTGGCGCTGTTGGGGCGGCAGTCCACGGCGACGTCGTAGACTTCGCCCCTGGTCACACGCACCAGCTTGCCCTGGGTGTGATTCTTCTGGAAGTGGAGGCCGCGCAGCACGCCGCGGGTGGAGCGGCTCTGGTTGTCCTGCACGAATTCCTTGTCGATGCCGGCCTCGGCGAACTGGTCTTTCTGGTAAGTCTCCATGAAATAGCCGCGATCATCGCCGAACACCTGCGGCTCAATGACGACGACACCGGGGATCTCAGTCTGCGTAAAGGTGAATTTGCCCATAATTATTTTCCTCTCTGTTTTGTTTTATCGTTTTTTGTTATTTTGTTGTATATGGAAAAGCCTTTTGCAGCTTTTTCGCGATTTTTAATGTTGCGAGGGCTTTTGCTTTTTGGTTTTCCGGAGGCGCATCACCCGCATCACGCACAGCGTGGCACCGGCAGCAGCTACAGTGCAGGCCAGCGAGATGGCGATGAGCATTCCCGCCGTCCTGGCAGGCTTAACGTCGGAGGCCGTGTCCAGCTCTCTGCCCACGTTCGCTTCCAGCAGCGCATCCAGCCCGGTGAGTACCGCCGGGACCCGGACACTCGTCGATTCCTGCTTATCGCCGCCATTGACGGTATACACTGCGTACACTTCCGGCGAAGTACCCAGAACGTATCGTTCGGGCAGTTCCAGCGACGCCGAGACGTCCCCCGCCGTCACGCCGTCGGCCAGCAGCAGCCGGACGCCGGGGTCGGTGACGGTCACCTTGCCCAGCGTTCCGCCGCCGCCCACGACTTCCACCTCTCCGGTCAGGCCCTGGGAGGGCAGGTCGGTGTAGCCGGTATAGCGGGCGAAAGCGTAGTCCAGCAGGGTGCGGACGTCGTTGTACTTATCGGTCTTCATCTCGCTCTGCATGGTCACGCAGATGAGGCGGACGCCGTTCTGTTCCGCGAGGCAGACGTAGCTGTAGCGGGCGATGTTGGTGTAGCCTATCTTGGAGCCGCGGATGGCCGGGATGTAATACCGGCTGTAGCTCAGCCGCATTTTGTCCTGCTGGGAGAAATAGCGGGTCACCGGCTGGACATTCGTGGGCGCCATGGTGTACATCTCGAGCCGGGTGAAAATGGTCTCAAAGCCCGGCTGGGTCAGCGCCCATCGCAGAATTTGAGCCATGTCGTAGCAGCTGGTGTAGTGGTCATCGCCGCTGATGCCGTGGGGGTTGGCGAAGTGGGTGTGCTCGAGGCCCAGCGCCTGCACTTGGGCATTCATCGCGGCCACGCCGCCCTCGATGGTGCCGCCGCCGAAGTATTCGGCCAGCAGATTCGCGCCGTCGTTGGCACTGGCGATCATGGTTCCGTAAAGAGCGTCCTGCAGGGGGACTTCCTCCCCCTCCCGCAGGGCGATGTGGCTGGAATCGGTGCCTGCGAGGGAGTAGACGTCCTCGTGGGAGACTGTGAGCTTCACGCCATCCCAGTTTCCCTGCGCCTTCTGGCAGGCAAGGCCCAGCGTCATCACCTTGGTGATGGACGCCGGGTGCAGTTCTTCGTTCATATTCTGCTGTGCCAGCACGAGGCCGGTGTCTGCATCAATGATGCAGTAAGCCTCCGTCGTGGTCAGGGCAGGGCCCACCGCCCCGGCAGACAGCGCCGTGCAGAGCAGGAGCAACGCTGTAAGAAGTGCAGCGATGTATTTTTTCATTCGATCAATTCTCCACAAATCTTCATAGATAAACTTAGTATACCACACTTTTCCCTGCCTGAAAAGACACCTTTCATCCACACGGACATTGCAGCACCGGCTGTAATTGCCGCCCTTCCAGCGCCGCTTCCAGCGTCTGGGGCAGCAGCTCGAACCGTGCCTTGAGGCTCTGGGGCTTAGTGTTAGGGTCATCCTGCCCGTAAGGCACAAAATAATAGTGCTTGCGCTGGTAGAGCCGGGCGATGTTCTCCCCGGAAGCGCCCAGCCCGTCGTTCGTCGAGACAGCGATGACGACGGGACAGCCCACCCGGAGCAGACTCTTCGCCGCCAGCGTCACCGGCGTGTCGGAAAGGCCCTCGGCCAGCCGGGCCAGCGTGGCCCCCGTGCAGGGCGCGATCACGAGGGCGTCGGCCAGATGCCGTGGGCCGAGGGGTTCCACCGCCTGCAGGGTGTCCAGAACCGGACGGCCCGTCAGCCCTTCCAGCTGATGCCGCCAGCCGGAAGCCCGGCCAAAGCGGGTGTCCTGCCCTGCCGCAAAGCTCATCACCGGCAGAAGTTCCCACCCCTGCCCCCGCAGCGCACGGGCCGCATCCAGCGCCGCTTCCAGTGTGCAGAAGCTGCCGCAGACCGCAAAGGCCGCGCAGCGTCGTTTCTTCTCTATCATGATGCTTCCTCCCTCTGCCCGATCATATCGCACACTGTCTGGGCCACCGCCTCGCCTGCCGTCTCGGGCGCGCAGGCGGCGGGCAGGCTCAGCGCATGGATGGCTCTGTGGCCCAGCCGCCGGGCCGCGTCGAAGTCGGTGCCGCCGGGGCGGGACGCCAAATCTACGATAAAGCTCTGCGGCCGCAGCCGGGCCAGCACTGCCTCGCTGAGCACCGGCGCAGGCACCGTGTTCACCACTGTATCAAAAGCCGGCGCTATCTGCCCGAGCCGGTCGATGGGGACGCTCCGCAGCCCGAAGCTCTCGGCCAGCGCCCTCTGGGCCGGGCGGCGGGCCGCCGCCGTCACCTGCGCTCCCAGCGCTGCCAGCCGGACGCCCAGCGCCTGCCCCACCGGCCCGAAGCCGGTCAGCAGAATGCTGCTGCCCCAGAGGGTGCGGCTGCGCTCTTTCATCAGGATGCCGATGCACCCTTCTGCCGTGGGGATGGCGTTGCGGATGGTCAGCTCTTCCCGGGCGAAGTAGTCTACCAGCTCTACCCCGGCCTCGGCGGCGATGGCTTTCGCCTCCACCGACAGCATCCCGCCCAGCGCCAGCGTACCGGGCCTTGCGGCCCGCAGCAATTCGGCCAGCGGCGTCCGTGCCGCGTCCAGCGGCAGGGGCAGCAGGATATAATCTGCCACCGCTATCATCTCCGGCCCGCCCACACTGTACCCGGCCCGGGCCAGCGCCCGGGCCGCTGCGGCCTGCCGGGCGTCGCCGCCCACCACCGCAAAGCATTTCTGTCCTTCCACTGCAAGGCCCCCTCCCACATGCTCGGTGTGCCATCCTATGCAGAGGCTGTGCCGAGGGTGCAAAAAGGCCCGGCAGACGCTTTACAGCATCCGCCAGGCCTTACTTTTTTATTTAAGGTTCAGGAGTGCGCCTTAGCGGCCGCAGCTCTCGCCGCTGCAATGGTCGCAGTCCTCTTCCAGCTTGCCCACGATGGGTTCCGGGTCGATGCCCTGACGACGGTAGTAGTCGGACAGAGCGGCCTTGACGGCCTGCTCAGCCAGAACAGAGCAGTGGACCTTGATGGGAGGCAGACCTTCCAGAGCCTCGACAACGGCCTTGTTGGTCAGCTTCAGAGCCTCGTCAATGGTCTTGCCCTTGATGAGGTCGGTGGCCATGCTGCTGGTTGCGATCGCAGCGCCGCAGCCGAAGGTGAGGAACTTGACGTCAACGATGACATTGTTCTCGATCTTGAGGTACATCCGCATGATGTCGCCGCACTTGGGGTTGCCGACTTCACCCACGCCGTTTGCGTCGGGGATCTCACCCACGTTGTGCGGATGTGCAAAATGCTCCATGACCTTTGCGCTATACATACCTGCCATTTTAGTTTTCTCCCTTCAGGCTGAAGTGACGGGCCGTGTTCTGGCCCTGCAGCCACATACAACTCATAGCACGACGGCGGGGAATGACTTCCTCCAGCACATCGCACAGATATTTCGCTTCTTCCATCGTGTTCTGCGGGCCAAAGGTGAACCGCATGGAACCGTGGCCGATCTCTTCCGGCACGCCGATGCTCAGCAGCACGTGGCTGGGGTCAAGGCTGTCGGAGTTGCAGGCAGAGCCGGTAGAGGCGCAGATGCCGTGCATATCGAGGTCGAGCAGGATGGTCTCGCCCTCCAGACCCGGGAAGCTGATGTTGGCGTTGCCGGGCAGACGATGCTCAAGGCCGCCGTTCAGACGGGCCTCGGGGATGTTTTTCAGGATGCGGTCGATGACGTAGTCACGCAGCTCCTTCTCGTGGGCCATGCGCTCTTCCAGATGCTCGGTCGCCATCTCGAGGGCCTTGCCCATGCCAGCGATGCCTGCGACGTTCTCAGTACCGGCGCGGTGGCGTGCTTCCTGGCTGCCACCGTCGATGAGGTTCTGGGGCCAGATGCCCTTGCGGCAGTACAGCGCACCCATGCCCTTGGGGCCGTTGAACTTGTGAGCGCTCATGGACAGCATATCCACGCCCAGCTCCTTGACGTCCACGGGGATGGCACCCACAGCCTGAACAGCATCGGTGTGCATCCAGACGCCGTGCTTGTGGGCGATCTCAGCGATCTCCTTGATGGGCTGGATGGTGCCGATCTCGTTGTTGGCCATCATGATGCTGATGAGGGCGGTGTCGGGGCGGATCGCAGCCTCGACATCCTCCGGACGGATGTAGCCCTCCGTGGTGGGCTTGATATAAGTGACCTCGAAGCCCAGACGCTCGAGAGCAGCCATGCTGTGCATGATGGCGTGGTGCTCGAAAGCGCTGGTGATGAGGTGCTTCTTGTTCTGGCGGGCCTTGGTGAAGGCAGTACCCTTCACAGCCCAGTTGTCGGCCTCAGAGCCGCAGCCGGTGAAGAAGATCTCGGACGTGGAGGCGTTGATGGCCTTTGCCACCTGTGCGCGGCCCTTGTCCACGAACTCCTTGGCCTCATAGCCCACACTATAATGGCTGCTGGGGTTGCCGCAGGCGCCGTTCAGTGCCTCGACCATCACAGCCAGTGCTTCGGGAGCGCAGGCAGTGGTAGCAGCGTTATCCAGATAAACCACTTTTTCTGTGTTTTCCATAGGAATGGTTCCTTTCTGCTAAAATATGGGAGCACCGCGCCTTCCAGGGGGCCGGGGCGCTGCCCGCATATATTCCATTTGACGGAATAGTTATATCATATCATTCCCTAGTATGTCAATGGGAATACTCGAATTTCGTGATTCAGTCACATTTCCGGCCTTTTCCGGTGAGTTTTCCCAGCAACACCTTCCATTTCGGGTAGCCCCAGCGCTTGTCTTCGTCGAAATCGTCGGCCAGCTTCCACGGGAAAGGGCTGCCGTCGAAGTAGAGATTTCCCGCTTCGTCCACGCGGTCCAGCTTTCGGGGCAGATAGTCCTCGTCGTAGTAGCTCTTGCGGCGGTCGGGCAGCGCCCAGTGGAGGGTGCCGTCGGCGTCCATTCCCTCGGCCCAGACGCCGAATACAAAGGTCGCCGCCTCGCCGTAGCAGTGCTGCTCCATCCGGATGGCACCGTCGTAGTAGAACTTGATGACTTCCAGCGTGCCGGACTCTTTTTTGCCGTCTTTGCCCAGCGTGGGGCGGTAGTCCTGCTGGTAACGGCAGCCGCAGTGGGTGCCGGCGAACTGTTTGGCGGTAAACATCTTCTGTCCTTTCTGCTTCTGCGCGCGCCGATGGCGCGGGGCGGGTTTTATTCTTTCGGTCAAATGGCTATGCGCTCCGCGCGAGCCAGAGGCAGAGCCGGTTTTTTCTTTAAGCTGGTTCTCGCGCTGGTGGCGCGGGGCTGGTTTTTTCTTTTGGTCAAGTGGCTTGCGCTCCGCGCGGGCCAGAGGTAGGGAGGGGTGTTTCGAATCCCCCCTCCCTACCTCTGGACTCCACTCTCCCCGCAACGAGTTAAGGGCTTCTCGCCCTTAACGATTCCAAAGATGAGGTCGAAACGGAAAAAAGCTAGTCGCTGCGCTTAACGCTTTTTTCTCGTTTCTCCAATTTGCTGCTTCACAGCAGACTTTACGCCCTTGCTGAACGTAAAGTTCTGCGAAAGCGTAACACCATCGGCGGAGCCGTAAACCGGAGAAGCCCAAAAAATGCGTTTAGCGAAGCGGCTAGCATTTTTGAGCTTCGACAACTCCTTCGGGGTCTGAAAGGGGCGAGCAGCCCCTTTCTTGCAACGGCGACGACCGCCGCCTGCGGCGGAAACAGGGAGGAGCTGTTGGGGCCGCGGTCAGCAGGACACGAGTGCCGCCCAAGGCACGAAGTGGACGCTGGGTACCGCAACCCGTCGGATCCAGCGCGTCGAAATCGCTGGTGCTTTTCTGGTTCTCTTTTGGCACGCAAAAGAGAACTTAGCCCAGCGAAAAAGCGCTCTACCCCCGCGCCACCGGCGCGAGAAAACGCTCTCCGTCACATTAGAAATGCCCCTCAAAGTCCCCTTCGATTTCATAGGGCCAGCTGAGGATGCCGCCGAGGTCGTAGATATTGGTATAGCCCAGCGCATCCAGCTTCTGGACGGCGTCAGCGCTGCGGCGGCCGGTGCGGCAGTAGACCAGCCAGGGTGCGTCCTTGTCGGGCAGCACCTCGGCAGCGCGGCTCATCACCTCACCCAGCGGCAGCAGCTTTGCGCCCGGGATATGGCCCACTGCGTACTCGTCCGGCTCCCGCACGTCCACAGCCTGTGCCTTTTTCGCGTCCAGCAGACGGATGGCGGCTGCGGGCTCGATCTTCTGTATCATAAGTGTCTCTCCTTATATCTCTTGTTGCATCATCTTATGATAACAGATATTTTTTGTTCTAGCAAGATGACTTTTCGATATTTCCGCGTCCGGAGCAAAAGGCAGGTTTTTTCACTTTCCAAAAGCGGGTAGTCGTGGTATACTGGAAGGCAAGCAAGGAGAGAACCGCTATGAAATTTTCCACCAAGAGCCGCTATGCGCTGCGGCTGATGGCCGAGCTGGCCCGCTACGCCCCGGGTTCTACCGTCTCGCTGAAGGAGATCAGCGAGCGCCAGCAGCTGAGCCTGAAATATCTGGAGCAGATCGTCACCCCGCTGGCCCGCGTAGGCCTCGTCAAGAGTGAGCGCGGCAGTCAGGGCGGCTACCGCCTGACCAAAGCCCCCGCCGACTACACCGCCGGTGAGATCCTGCGCGCCATTGAGGGCAGCGTTGCCCCCATCCCCTGCCTCGGCAGCGAGACCAACGAATGTCCCATGTCTGACCAGTGCTTCACTCTGCCTTTCTGGGCCGGGCTGGACGATGTGATCAACCAATACATCGACAGCGTCACCCTTGAGCAGCTGGCCCAGAGCCTGCCCGCCGTCAAAGAGGGCTGCGGCTGCTGCGGCACCAAGTCCTGATTTTTCCACCCCCGGGATTGACTCCGCGTCCAAAAAAAGGTATACTATTTGAGTATCACCGCCGGGGTGTTGCGCAGTTGGTAGCGCGCCTGCTTTGGGAGCAGGAGGCCGCGAGTTCGAGTCTCGCCACTCCGATATAAATAAAACCCACGATGCAACGCTTGAAATGTGGCGTTTGTCGTGGGTCTTTTTGTTTGATATGAAGGGCAAAATTGCCCGTTTGTGCGTTATTTGTGCGTTATTGCCTCAAAAACTGCCCTGCGCGGCGCTCTGGTCACCCTGAACACAGGACACAAGAGCGGCATATCTGGCCTTGAAGATGTCCATAAGGACTTGCACCGCTCGGCCCTGCTGCACCGCGTTCCCCTCCTCGGTCGCGTCGTCCACCATCTTGATGCACACAGCAACATCTCCCATTGCAATAACAGCGCTTTCAACATTTACTCGGTTCATTGTGAAAATCTCCCTTCAAAATAAATCCCGGCGGACTTTCTCTGCGCCGCCGGGTCAGCGGTTCAATATCAGGCGTTCAGGGGCTTCACTTGGGAGGCTCCAAAGAACGATGCTCGGTAGGTCTGGCCGTCGCCCTTGCTGCTGTGGATGAGAACCACTTGGAACAAAGCCTTTGTGCCGTGCAGGACTTCATAGCCTGCGGCTTTCCAACCTGCCCATGTGTTCACCTGCTCGGCCACGCCTGCGGCCTGCTGGGCTTTCTCAATGCGCCGGGCGTTGATGGGTTCGGCCTTTGCGCTGTTCCATGCCCGGTGCAGGCACTCGCCAAAGGCGGCAACGCCTTTCCGGTACAGCTTCCACGCCTTGTGCATGATCTCGGAAAGATTGTACTTCATGTGATGACCTCGCTTTACTTTGCGGGCCAGCCCTGCTATACTGGGCTTGACCCTGTTGTTGGGTTTGGCTCGGTGTTGTAGTTGGTAGCTCTCACCGGGTCATTTTTCATATACAGCGGCGGGAGTGGGTTACTGACTTAGCATGCGTTCACGGCTTACAGCGCTTCCGGTTCTTACTTCGCCCCTTGCCTTCCGGTCGTGCTCCCTTGCTGTGATTTTATTATAGTACTGTTTACCGTACAAGTCTATTGACAGATTCAACAAGGTTTACAGTGTATTTCTGTGTATATTTGTACTGTAAACCGTTCTGCTTTTATGATATACTGTTTACAGAATAGGAGGGAAAGCAATGGTTACTGAGGCAAGAAAAAGAGCTAATGCCAAATGGGACAAAGAAAACATGGTCGTTCTGGCCTGTAAGGTCAAGCGGGAGACGGCGGAACAGTTCAAGGCCGCTTGTGCTGCACAGGGAACAACGTCTAACGCGGTCTTGCAGCAGGCGGTGAAAGCCTATCTGGAGGAACACCCCGAACAGCCAAACACCGCCGGGGATGCACAGGACGATGAGACAGAGGCCCGGCGGGCCGCGCTGCTGGAAAGTATCAAAGGGCTGTAAGGCTGGGAAGGATGTTGAACGATGCCAGACCACGCCAAACAGGTGGGCATACTGTGCCAGCGCGTTATTGATCTGCTGGGGCTGTCCATGACAGAGGGGCAGAGCATTCTGCTCGGTGAGTCCAATATTGCCCACATGGTCAGCCGTCACCCGGCGGACTATGCCCTTTATGGGGAGTACATCCCGCTGATTCTGGCCGTGCCGGACTACGTGGCCCTGAACGCAAAGGACGGCTCGATTGAATATGTCAAGGAAGTTCAGGTGAACAGCGTCTTTGTCAAGGTCGCTGTCCGTGTTTCTGCGCGGGGTCAGCTCTTTGCCCGGTCAGTCTACCGCCTGAACACGAACCGTGTTCTAAACTTCATCGAAAAAGGCACATTGAAACGATACTAAACGACCTAACACGAATTGACATTTTTTCGTGTTCTGGTATAATAGACTTGCAAAGAGAACCAGAGGGCAGAACAGGCAGCTGCCGCCCATTGTTAGGAGATGCGGGAAACGTCACCCCGCCTGATTCTCGAACAGAAAGAGGCCGTTGCAGAGATGCAGCGGCCTTTTGCTATCACTATGGGGCGAGCCAGACGCACCCCACCGGCAAGGAGGCGGCATTGTATGAGAATCGTGAAAGTTGGAGAAAGCTATCTGTGCCCGGTCTGCGGCAAGTACACGTTTGAGTATGCCGGGGACTTTGATATTTGCCCGGTGTGCAACTGGGAAGATGATCTTTGCCAGCTCGAAAACCCGGATGAAGAAGACTGTGCCAACCACATGAGCTTAAATCAGGCCCGCGAGGCGTGGGCGCATGGTCGGCGGGTCGATGAATGGGAAGACGAATAACCCGCCGGGCGGGTACAGTATGGAGGTCGTAACGCTGCGGCCGCCTTTTTGTTTTGCCTGTGCATACTCTCGCAACGTCTGGCAAGTGCCTAGAACGGGCGATACACTGCCCGGCGGGAAAGTTGATGCAGACATAAAGAAAAGCCCTCACGCCTCTGTTTCTGAGGCCGTGGGGGCTTCGTGGGTCATGCGGCGAGTAGGTTACTCACCCACAACGCCGTTGTTGCTGGTTGCCGGGTCGGGGTTGTCGTGGTACTCCATGCGCAACTGCGCCTTGCCGTGTTCGTCGATGTAGGGGAGAATGCAAAGGGTGTCGCACTGAATTACACCGTCCTTGTCTTCCCATGCCTCCATCTCCACGAACAGTGCACCGCACTCCTCATGAAGGGCAGCGATTTTTGCACCCTGCACCAGTTCTTCAACTTCGGGCAGTGTAGTGTTTGCGTATACGGTCATTGTACAACTTCCTTTCTCTGTGTGGGTGTATCTACAGGAACGCCGTGTGCATTCCTTGAAGCGGATTTGTGACTTGTGTCCGGCGGACAGTCACGCGGACTGTCTGCGGACGCTGAAAAAATGCGCTTGAAATTTTTTCGATGATGTGATATTCTGGTGTCGGAAAGGAAACTTTCACAACGCGTCATTCAAAGTCCGGGAAAAAAACCAGTTGGCCGCTCTCCGTGCCAGCTGGTTTTTTTATTTGCTCTTTTTCTGTGACTGCACAGTTTTGTGCAGTCGGACGGCTCAGGCTTGAGCAGCCTAATGGGCGCAAGATTGCGCCGATTGAATACCGCCAGATTTGGCGGCGTTCACACTCCGGCGATGGCTGCGCCCTCGGTGGAGCTGATACCAGTGCGGATGTATGAGCCTGCGCCGGTGTTCCCGGCGGCGCTCAGATACGGGGTCACTTCCTCGAAAGCATCAAGGCAGGCCCGCAACTCGCCCTTGTACTTGCTGTATGTCCTCAGATGCCGCAAGGCCCGCCGGTGTGCTTCGCTGGCAGATTCCCGGCTACTGTAGCCAGCGAGTGCGGCAGCAGCGGCCAGAGGGACGTTGTGGAAATAATGCTCGGCCAACAGGATGCGGTAGCCGTCGGGCAAGCCGTCCAGCGCGGCCAGAATGACCCGCCGGGCGTAAAGAACAAGGTCTCTGTACTCCACGCTTTCCAGCTCTGCGGCTGCGCCCGTATCCTCCAACGTGTCCTCAAGGGTGATACTGTCCTCGTTCGAGTATAGGGCCTCTGCGGTGCTGTCGGCATATTGTAGGCCGTCCCGGCGGCTGGTACGCACCCCCGCTTCCTCGGCAAAGCGTTTTTGCAGGAAGTATTTCAGCAGGGTCAGGAAAGATTTCTCTCTCGTCTCGTCGAATGCCTTCACGGTGTCATAGACGGCGAAAAAACCGGCTTGCACAAGGTCTTCAGCGGTCGTCATGCCTGCTGTGTGGTTCTTTGCATAGTAAACGGCCTTTTTCTTGACAAAGCCTTTCACCGCATTCCATAAGTCCAAAAGCGTTTCCTCTCTGCCGTCTCTGGCACGGACGGCAAGCGCATTCAGTTTAGCTTTTTCCAATGGGTTCTCCTGCTTTATTCTAGACCACTGTCCATCTCTGACAGTCGGCGCAACTCTTCATCCGTCAAGCTGTCGAACGGGTTCAACGTGCCGAAGGCAGCACGTTCCTCGTTGCGGGCGCGTTCCAGAGTGAGCGCCTTTGAAAGCAGCTCGGAGGCTTTCAGACGGTCAGCCGGTTTTGATGCTTGGTCTCTCATTGTGACACTCCAAAAGCTGTATATCTCCTCAAGGGTGGCCGTGTTCTCGGCGATGATCTGGGCGTTACGCTGGGCCAGATACTCCCGAATGTCAACATAAGTCAACAACCGTTGCCCGATGCTCCGGGCGCTTTTGGGGCTGTACCCGGCTTTTATTGCCGCCTCGGTGGCGTTGCCGCTGAGAAGGTAGGCTTCACAGAAAGCCCGCTGCCGCTGGTTCATCGTGTGCCGTCTCCCGGCGGGTCAAGCGTGGTCTGATCGCCGCACTGGGCCAGCGCTGCACCGACTGCGGCCAGCTTTCTGAGGCTGGCAAGTCCTCGCGCCTGTTCCCGGTGATAGAACCGGACCAACTCTTGACGGCCTTTTTCTCCCTCCGCCGGGCGGAAGTACCCACCGGGGCGCGTGGTGGTGTACAGCACAAAGAGGCCGTTTTCCAGCTCCTGCGCTACCATTGCCCGGCGCTCTCTCCTCGTGATGCCTAACCGGCGTTCTATCTCCTCGCCGGGGATGGCGTTTTCTTCCCCTACGGGCAGAATGTCATAGATTCGCATTGTGCATTCCCTCCTGTCTAGCCGCTCGGTGTCTGATGGTCACCGGGTGGCTTTTTATTTTGGCTGTGCAAATTTTGCATAGTGTAGGGCCTTTATGTATGCAGATTTTGCATAGTGCAAGGCTGTTTTCACGGGAGACACTGTGCAATTTTTGCATAGTGAGACAACGATGCTACGTTGTTTCGCATTTTGATGCACTATGCAGATTTTGCACACATATACAATATATTGCCATATCCTCCCGAAAATTTAAGGCGGTTCTAACCATTGAAAAGAAAACTGGTAGTCGTTTGGTTGCCGGGCGCATTTTCCGCTCTTGATACACTCAATAAACCCGGCGACTTCCAGTTCTTTTAAGTAGTTCCAACCTGTTCGTTTGGAGATTCCTAGTGCCTCCATTTTTGATGCTGGGAACTGAAAAGAGCGTTGCCCGCCTGATTCATTTGCCGCGAGAATGTAGAAATATCTGGCCCCCACGGATAAAGCAGTAAAACGCCTATCAAACAGCAGCGTGTTACCAACCTGCACAAAGCGTTTTTCTTTTTGATCTGGTGACGCGGTGAGCCAGCGGGGCAACTCTCCTTTGCTCTTACGTCCCATTCTGCTTTACCCATGACGGCTTTCCAGCTCCGCCGGGTCGTCGCCCTCGTTGAAGTAGGCGGCGAGGCTGTCCATGTTGACCAACCAGCGGTTGCCAGCACAGACAAAGCGAACCTTACCAGCGCGGCAGAGATTCCGCAAGAAGTATTCAGAGATGCCGAACTTGGCGGCAGCTTTCTTGACAGAAAGCATATTCGGATAGACTGCGGTGTTGTTCATGGTGACCCCCTATTTTAACGGTTAAGCGTAATTCGTACAGCTGTACATCGGTGCAACCTCATGTGTTGCGGCAAGTATATAGCAATCGGCCATTGTTATCAAGATTTTTGTTTTGATATAAAATATTCAAAATTTTGATTTTTGATATTGTAGTTTGATTCATGCCGTGATACAATGAAACGGGAGGTGTTACAAATGGGCACAACAAAATTCTCCGCACGTTTAAAGCTCGCACGGGCTAAAGCGGGAATGACACAGGACGAACTTGCAAAAAAAGCAGAGATGACCCAAAGCAAAATTTCAACGTATGAAAGCGAGAAAAACGACTCGACTCCCGGACTTGATGCGGCGGCGGCTCTTGCAATGGCTCTCGGTGTTTCGCTCGACTGGCTGGCGGGTATTTCGGACGATGAAAAAACAGATATTGAAATATCTGGTCGGGATTTTTTAAGAAAGCTGATTGACCTACTCTTACACGATGGTGCGTCATGGGAAGATAAGGCCCTGAACGAAATTGTGGGGGATGGTATATACATTCATTTTGGCAGTTCTTCCCTAAATGGCCTTGACTGTGAGATTTCAAAACTTTTTGCATTGAAAAAGGCTCTGAAAGATACCAACATTGCGGAAGACTTTGCTAGCAAGGCAATGGATTCTGTGATTTCTGATGTTGTGGAAAAGTATGGAGATTATTTTGAAGTTCTTCCGTTTTAATTTGGAGGTGCAAAAAGAATGGCTCAGATCGTGAAACGAAAGAATAAAAACGGCTCCACTTCCTACCTGTTCCGGGTGTCTACCGGGTATGATCGGAACGGCAAGCAGGTCACAACGTCCCGCACCTTCACCCCTCCGCCCACCTTGACCGGGCGCAAGCTGGAAAAGGAAGTGCGCCGCCGGGCAGATGAGTTTGAACAGGAAGTGCACAACGGTCTTGCTCTCGATGCAGATATGAAGCTGGATGACCTGATAGACCGCTGGTTTTCGGAGTACATCGACAAGAAGTGTAAACCCAAAACCGGGGTAGAATATCGGTATCTTCGGACACGTATCTCTGCGGCGCTGGGCCACATGAGGGTAAGTCAGATAAGGCCCTCGCACCTGATGGCCTTTTATTCCAGTTTGGAAGAGGCGGGAGCGCGGCGGGATTCTGTATATCTGGCAACGCCTGCCCTTCTCAAGGAGCTGCCACGCGGTAAGCGGCAGGAGACCGCAAAAGCTGCGGGTGTAGGTGGGCGCACAATGACCTGTGTTTGCAACGGAACGCCGGTAAGCCGGGCCTCAGCTGAGAAGGTAGCCCGCGCCGCCGGGGTGATCTTCTCCAAAGCATTCACCGAACAGACCAAAGAAGGCGGCAAGCTGAACGGGAACACAGTGCAGCACTATCACCGGATGTTGTCCAGCGTCTTCACAAAGGCTGTGCAATGGGGCATTGTGGAGGATAACCCGGTAAAGCGGGCAGAACCGCCAAAGGGAGAAGCTGTTGAAGTGTCCTATCTGGAAGAGGCCGACGCCGCGCGGCTGCTGGCTGCGCTGCATGATGCTCCGCCACAGTACAGCGCTATGGTGCAGCTTGGTTTGTTTACAGGGATGCGCCGGGGCGAGATTTGCGGCCTGCGCTGGTCTGATATTGACTTCAATGCCTCCACCATCTCCGTAAACCGCACAGTGGAATACATCCCGCATGAGGGGCTTATCTTCACAGCACCAAAAACCAAAGCGTCAAACCGTACATTCAAGGTAGGTGCAAACTGTATGGATATGCTGAGGGAGTACCAGCTCTATCAAAAGGCGGAACGGCTGCGCGTTGGGTCGATGTGGGCGCGTACTGTGCAGGTGGAGAACGGAAAGACGGTGCAAAATGACCTGTTGTTTACCAGCTGGGACGGAACACCCTTTGATCTGGAAAGATTGACAACATGGTTCCCGCACTTCCTGCGGGCGCATGATCTCCCGGCGGTACATTTCCACAGCCTGCGGCACACCTACGCAAGCCTGATGATAGCCGCCCATGTTCCCATCACAACGGTTTCGGGCCGTCTGGGCCACGCTCAGACCTCCACCACCACGGATATTTACGCGGGGTTCATCCGTACAGCAGACGCGGCAGCGTCGGACGCAATGGAAATTGTTTTTGACAACATCCGCGAAAAGAGCCGGGCATAAAAAGAGCGGGCAAAGGCCGCTATATAACCCCTATCCGCTTTATTGTATCGCTGTTTTGTGCGTTATTTGTGCGTTGTTTATCCGAAATGAAATAAAACCAAAGAAAATCGCTTTGAAGAAATATGGCGGTGATTCAATATAAAATAAGACAATTTGCAACCATTCAATCCAATTTTGGGCATATTTGGGAGCAGGAGGCCGCGAGTTCGAGTCTCGCCACTCCGATAAAAGAAAAACCGCGAAGAGCTGCAGGAACATCTGCGCTTTTTGCGGTTTTTTGTTCTGTATTTTTGCTTAAAAGCCGACTGGAATGCACATAAAAAGTGTGATATACTTATCTCACAAACTAACCAAAATCAGGAGGTATCCCGCCATGCCCAGACCCAAAGGAAGCAAGAATAAAGTCAAGACCACTAAAGTGACCGCCGACTTCGCCGCACAAATCGCAGCAAAGCAGGAAGAGAAAGCCGCCGTGGAAGCTGAGATCCTGAAAGTGGCTGCCAGCATCGAAGAGCTGAAGACCGACGTCAAGTCGCTGAACGCCGACCTGAAAGCCAAAAAGGCCTCTGTCAAGAAGCTCGACAAAGAAGTAGCCAAGCTGGAAGCCAGACAGGCCGCTGCCGCCCAGAAAGCCGCCGAGGCATCCAAGAAGGCCGAAGCCGAGGATGTGCTGAAAAAGCTCCTCGCCAGCGGTGTGAGCGCCGACGAAATTCTTGAGAAGCTGAAATAATATGATTCGTGACATCTGCAAAGACGAGCTTTTTCTCTCCCGAAAAGCCGCGCCTGCCCTGCCGGAAGACCTGCCCATCGCGCAGGACCTGCTGGAAACGCTCATCGCCCACAAAGACGGCTGCGTCGGCATGGCAGCGAACATGATAGGCGTCGCTAAACGCATCATCGCATTCGAGAGCGAGGACGGCTATCTCGTCATGTTCAACCCGGTCATCCTCAAAAAGTCCGGGCCGTATGAGACGGAGGAGGGCTGTCTCTCCCTCACCGGCACCCGAAAGACCAAACGCTGGCAGACCATCAAGGTGCAGTGGCAGAACGAAAAGTTCCAGCCCCGCATCAAGACCTTCTCAGGCTGGACAGCAGAGATCATCCAGCACGAGCTCGACCACTGCGACGGCATCATTATCTGAGATAACAAGCGGGAATGCTGCAAAGCACAGCATCCCCGCTTGTTTGATTTCTGCTAAAATATCCAAAAGTTTCACGTTTTATCTATTGATTTCCTTTTTCAGGGATGGTATCCTTATCATCAGTCATTTCGACCCGATCTTCTGAAACAGGAGTTATTCTATGAAGAAAAAATTGATTTCCCGCATCGCTGCGGCAGTCGGGATGTGTGTTGCCGTTGCAGTTGCGATCCCTGCTGTCTCCGTACTCAATATGTTCCGCTCTGTGTCCATCGCTGCCGAGCCTTCTGACGTATCCAGTTCGTCCGAAGCCGAATCCGAGAGCGCCGACGCATGGGACCAGCTCTTGACCGACACCAGCAACAGTGAATTTGCCTCTGTCATCGAGCTCGTCGCAGAAGAAAAGGCTGCCTCGGAAGAAGCCGCTGCTTCTGAGGAGGCCGCCGAAAGCGCCCCTGCATCCAGCACTTCTGCTGACAACAACTCTTCCAGTGCAGCTTCTTCCTCCAAGGCGGCATCCGAGGCATCCTCCACCGGGCAGACTGCCGCACAGGAGCCGACTGCCTCCCATCCGGCTGCTTCCTCGTCTTCCTCTTCCGCTCCCACCCCTCAGAACGAGTGTGACGCACAGCTTGCACAGTATCTTCTTCAGATGGAAAAGCTGCAGAAAAAGTTCCAGTCGCAGCTCTATTCTGTCATCTGCGACGCCTACGATGAGTACATGGAGTACCCCGCCGAAAAGCACAGCCTCGGCCTGAAAGTCTCCATCGTTGTTTCCAAAGGCGGCAAGCTGACCTCCATGCAGAGCGCCTGCGACAAGGAATTCAATGCGCTGCTGTCGGAGATGCGCACCTGCCTGCGGGAGAATGGCCGCGACCAATCCCTCGCCGACAATGCACAAAAGGCCTACGAGAGCGCCAAGGCATCCATGGTCAAGGAGCTGAAAAACGTAGTCTACAACACTGCCGTCGGAAACGGCAGCGGTGGCTCATGGATACAGTCCCATCGCAATATGGCCTGAGTGCTCAAAGATGATACGACAAAAGCCCTGCGGCACGCCGCAGGGCTTTTCTGCTGTCTGATTTACTTAGGCTGACGGCCGATATAGGCGAGGATGCCGCCGTCGGCGTACAAAATCTGACCGTTCACGAAGTCGGAGGCGTGGGAGGCTAGGAAGACGCAGGGGCCGACCATATCTTCCGGGTCGCCCCAGCGGCCCGCCGGGGTCTTGGCGGTGATGAACTGGTCGAAGGGGTGACGGCTGCCGTCGGGCTGGACCTCACGCAGCGGGGCGGTCTGGGCGGTGGCGATATAGCCCGGACCCATGCCGTTGCACTGGATGTTGTACTCGCCGTACTCGGAGGCGATGTTCTTGGTCAGCATCTTGAGGGCGCCCTTTGCAGCGGCGTAGGCGGAGACGGTCTCGCGGCCCAGCTCGCTCATCATGGAGCAGATGTTGATGATCTTGCCCTCGCGCTTTTCCATCATATCAGGCAGGACAGCCTTGGAGCAGTTGAACGCACCGCCCACATGGACGTCGATGACCCGCATGAAGTCGGCGTGGCTCATCTCGACCATCGGCACCCGCTTCATCAGGCCGGCGTTGTTGACCAGGATGTCCACCGGGCCGACCTCGGCCTTGATCTTCGCCACCATCGCGTTGACGGCGTCCTCATCGGAGACGTCTGCGGCATAGCCGTGAGCGTCAATGCCGGCGGCTTTATAAGCAGCCATGCCCTTCTCCAGGCTGGCCTCGGAAGAGCAGTTGAAGCAGATGGTGGCACCGCACTTGGCCATGCCCTCTGCGATGGAGAAGCCGATGCCGTGCGCACCGCCGGTGACGAGGGCGACCTTGCCCTTCAAATCGAAAGCCGATAAATCCATTGTATTCCTCCGTCAAAGTTAAATATTTAGCAAAACGCCCCGCATCGGTCTCCCGATGCGGGGCGTTGTATGGTGTACTTGTTTAGCGCAGGTCGGTGGTAGCGATGTTGTCCATGTCGTCAAACTCCATGTTCTCGCCGCCCATTGCCCAGATAAAGGTATAATTGGAAGTGCCTACGCCGCTGTGGATGCTCCAGGAGGGGCTGATGACAGCGTCCTCGTTGTGCATCACGATGTGGCGGGTCTGCGTGGGCTCGCCGCACATGTGGAACACCACCTGCCCCTCGGGCAGTTCAAAGTAGGTGTAGATCTCCATCCGGCGCTCATGCGTGTGGCTGGGCATGGTGTTCCAGTTGGAGCCGGGCTCCAGCTCGGTCATGCCCATGCTCAGCTGGCAGGTCTTGAGCACGTCGGGGTGGATGAACTGATTGATGGTGCGCTTATTGCAGGTCTCGACGCTGCCCAGAGGACGGTGATTTGCATCAGCCATCTTGATGAGGCGGGTCTCGTAAGAGCAATGTGCCGGAGCGGAGACCATATAGAACTTTGCCGGATGCTCGGGGTCTGCAGAAGCAAAAGTAACTTCCTTGGTACCCTGGGTGATATACAGGCAGTCCTTATAGCCCAGCTCGTACTTCACACCGTCGGCCACCACGATGCCCGTGGAGTCCTTGCCGATGTTGAACATACCGATCTCGCGGCGCTCGAGGAAATAGTGGGTGCCAAAGTTGGCCCAGACGTCGATGCCCTTGTCGATGGAGACCGTCTCGTGGACAGGCATACAACCCAGCGTGACCATGCGGTCCACATGGCTGTAGACAGCCACGACTTCATCCGCCTTGTACAGGCCGGTGATGAGCATCTCGTCGCGCATCTCCTCGGTGGTGTAGCGCTTGAAGTCTTTCTGGTTGCAGGAATAACGGATATCCATAGCGGATCTCCTTTCCTGCTTAGCGCTGGATACGGCCGGAACCGTCGCCGCCAGCCAGCTTCTCGACCTCGGACACGGTCATCATGTTGTAGTCGCCCTCGATGGAGTGCTTCAGAGCGGAAGCAGCAACTGCGAACTCCACAGCCTCCTGGGTGCTCTTGCCGGTCAGCAGGCTGTAGATCAGGCCGCCGCCGAAGGAGTCGCCGCCGCCAACGCGGTCGATGATGTGCAGGTCGTACTTCTTGGAGAAGCAGTACTCGTTGGAAGCAACATCGTACAGCATAGCGCTCCAGCCGTTGTCGAATGCGCTGTGGCTCTCACGCAGGGTGATAGCGACCTTCTCGAAGTGGAACTTGTCAGCCAGCTGCTTGGCAACGCTCTTGTAGCCCTCAGCATTCAGCTTGCCGCCGTAGATATCGGTAGCCTCGGCCTCGATGCCGAACACGTCCTTTGCGTCCTCCTCGTTGGAGATGCAAACGTCAACGTACTGGCACAGATCGGTCATGGCAGCGCGGGCCTGCTCACGGGTCCACAGCTTGCCGCGGTAGTTCAGGTCGCAGCTGATCTTCACGCCGTGAGCCTTAGCAGCCTTGCAGGCCTCCAGGCAGATCTCGACGACATTTGCGCCCAGAGCCGGGGTGATGCCGGTGAAGTGGAACCAATCGACACCCTCGAAGATCTTATCCCAGTCGAAATCGGAAGGCTGAGCCAGCTGGATCGCGCTGTTGGCACGGTCGTAGATGCAGACAGAGCCGCGCTGAGAAGCGCCCTTCTCGTTGTAGTAGATGCCGACACGGTCACCGCCGCGGGTGATCATGCTGGTATCGACGCCGTAGCGGCGCAGGCTGTTGACAGCGGCCTGACCGATAGCGTGTGCGGGCAGCTTGGTGACGAAAGCTGCGTCCAGGCCGTAGTTAGCCAGAGAGACAGCGACGTTAGCCTCGCCGCCGCCGAAGGTGAACTCCAGGCTGTTGGCCTGAACGAAGCGCTCGTAGTTGAAGGGCTGCAGACGAACCATCAGCTCGCCAAAGGTAACGACTTTCATAGTGTTTCTCCTTTATGTTTGTATCATCGGATGATCCCGCCGCAGCGGGTCTTGACGGAAAAATTCAGACTCAGGCCTGGACCAGGTGGAATGCGAAGCCGGCGATCTCGCCCTCCATGTAGCAGGCGACGGTCTTGCCGTTCTTGACATTCTTGCTGTCGAGGTCGAACTTCACGCCGCGCTGAGACAGGTGATAGATCGCGCGATCGACGTTGTTGCAGCCGATGGCGATGTGGCCGTTGGTACCGCGGCCCGGCTTCTTCATGATCTCAAACTCCTTGTTGCCCACGAAGATGCTGGAGTTGCCCGGAGTGACCTTCATGTTCAGCATGGTGGAGATGAGACCTGCGATCTTGGCAGCCTCTTCCTCGTTGCCGGTGTTGATGCCGACGTGGATGAGGTGCAGGCCCAGCATGGTGTCAACAGCTTCCTTGCTCTGAGCGGTGATCTTTGCCCAGTCGCCGGCCTTGATGACGTCGCTCTTGCACATCCAGGTGCCGCCGACAGCGAAGATCTGGTCATAGCCCAGGTAGTCGTTGACGTTCTTGGCGTTGACACCGCCGGTGCACATCCAGCGAGCGCCCTTCAGGGCAGCGCCGATGTTCTTCAGCATACCAACACCGCCGTTTGCCTCAGCGGGGAAGAACTTCAGAGCCTCGCAGCCCATGTTCATAGCCTGCTGCATCTCGCCTGCGGAAGCGGTGCCGGGCATCATGATGCCGCCCTTGTCGATGACGTGCTTGCAGACCTCGGGGTCGAAGCCGGGAGCAACGATGAAGGAAGCACCAGCAGCCATAGCACGGTCAGCCTGCTCGCAGGTCAGAACAGTGCCGGCGCCCAGCAGCATCTCGGGCATCTCCTCGTGGATCTTGCGGATGCACTCCTCAGCACATGCGGTGCGGAAGGTGACCTCAGCTGCGGGCAGACCGCCCTCAGCCAGAGCCTTGCACAGGGGCAGGGCCTCATCAACGCTGTTGAAAGCGATAACAGGGATAATGCCGATCTGATAGACCTTTTCTACGATGGGATTCATAACGCATTTCTCCTTTTTAACATTTGCATGAACTCCTGCGGCTGAGGGCCCCGATGGGCATACCTTCCCCACCGCACATTCGTATCTTTAGTATAAACGAGAGCGGGCCGTTTGGTAATGCTCAACAAGCACAATGTTTTGCATAAGAGCTTGTATACATTGCACAAAAACGCCGAAGCTGTGCCTCTCAGAGCCCCAGACGGGCAAAAATCTCGGCCACACCGTCGTGGTCGTTGTCGTTTTCGCTGACGATGTCGGCCAATTTTCGGATGTGCTCCATGCCGTTTGCCATCACGGCGGCGACGCCTGCCTTTTCCAGCATGGCGCGGTCATTCTCGCTGTCGCCCACAGCCAGCGTGGCCTCGCGGGGGATGCCCAGATGGTCGGCCAGCGCCAGCAGACTCTCGCCCTTGTTTACTCCGGCGGCGGTGACTTCGATGTTGTCCGGCGACCCCTGCACCACCTCGACGCCCTCGATGGCCGTAAAGCGGGGCAGATACTGCTGCGCCTCTTTCACCGAGTGGAAGAACATGCAGAACTTCTCCACCTCGTGGGCGTGGCGGCTCATCCACTCACTCTGGTCACGCAGGATGGTGAAGCGGCCATCGTTGGGCTGGATGGCCTCTGTCCCTTTCACCGCCGCCAGACGGGCGAACCGCTCGTCGAAAAAGCGCTGCTGCGCCGTGTCGCGGAGAGCGCGCCCGTCGCTGAAGATGTTCAGCCCGCCGGGCAGGCCGTGGAACGCCTCGTAGACCTCCCGGGCCTTTTCCACCGGGAAGCACCGCCGGACGATGCACTCCGGCTGGCTCGTCTCATGCTCTGCGGCGTTGGCATACCGGCTGTAGACACAGCCCAGCGGGTCGCCGCCGAGATCCCAGACCGCCGCACCGTTGGAGGTGAGAGCATAATGCACCCAGGGCTGTTTCGCCACTACCGGCGGCAGGCTGGCCAGCGGGCGGCCTGTAGCCGGGATGACCACGACGCCCCGGTCAGACGCCTCGGACAGCACCTTCTGCGTGTAGGGCGAGACTTCGCCGTTGCTGTTGAGCAGGGTGCCGTCCAGATCGAGGGCCGCAAGAAGGATGGGGTGAGATGAAGTAGACATGAAAGCTCCTTTGCGCTTGTAAGTACACGTTTTCTGCCCCGGCACTCCGCCGGGACAGGCTGTCTTTATTCTATAACATCAAATGGATTTGCGCAAGTCGGACAAGTATGGTAAAATGTATCATCGTATGATAAAAACAAGGAGATCTCCATGAAAACTTCTCTTCTTCGCGCACGGCCCCACCTGTGGTATCAGCTGTACTGGGTGGTCTACCTCATCTGGTTCTTCTGGCTGGACCTCACCGTCACCGACCCGAAATATATCATTCACAGCCCGCTGGACGACTTCATCCCCTTCAACGAGTGGTTCATCTTTCCCTACGGCAGCTGGTTTTTCCTGCTGGCGGGCGTCACGGCACTGCTCTGGTGGTTCGACACCGCCAGCTATGATAAGCTGTGCCTCATGATGTTCTCAGGCATGACCTTCTGCCTCATCCTCTATATGGTGCTGCCCAACGGCCTCGACATCCGCCCCACGGTGGAAGAAGTGGGCCGCAGCAACATCGCCATGACTCTGATGCAGCTCATCTGGAAAGCCGACGCTTCGGTGAACGTCTGCCCCTCCATCCACTGCCAGAGCTCGGCCTGTATGGCCATCGCCTTCTCGGGCAGCACGCTGGCGAAAGACCGCCCGTGGCTCAAAGTGCTGGCCTTCGGCTGGGCGGCGCTCATCTGCGCGTCCACCGTCTTTACCAAGCAGCACTCCATCATCGATGTCTTCTGCGGGCTGGCCGTGGCATTCATCTGGGTGCCGGTGCGCTATCTCCGTCCCCGGAAGCGTTGAAATTTTTGATAAAATATACAGTTTTTTGTTGCCGCTGCTCTTGACGGCGCAGATGCCCGCGGTTACAATGGTGGTAGCTGATATATCACATTTCCGGGCATTGCCCGTTTCAGAAGGAGCGTGACTGCAATGGCATCACGAAGCGCACGGGAGGTCGCCTATGAGACCATCCGCAGCCGCATCATCACCATGGACCTCAAGCCCGGCGACGAGCTGAACGACCGGGAGCTGGCCCAGGAGCTGGGCATCAGCCGCACCCCCATGCGGGAAGCCCTCATCATGCTGAACATTGCCCACATGGTGGTCATCAAGCCCCAGAGCGGCACCCATGTGGCCCCCATCGACCTCAAGCTGATGGAGATGGAGCAGTTCGCCCGCTTCACGCTGGAAAAAGAGATCCTGAACCGCATCCGGGGCCGTCTGACTGCCGAGCAGGAAGCCGCCTACCGGCTCAATCTCGAGAGCTACCGCCAGCTGGAGCGCGACCCCGACGCCGAAAACCGGGAGACCCGGATGCTTGACCTCGACAATGCCTTCCACCGCCGGGCCTTCGAGCTCTGCGGCATGGAGGAGCACTTCGACCATATGCTCTCCACCTTCCAGCACATCGAACGGCTGCGCAAGTTCAGCCTGCAGACCGAGGAGAACAAATCCGTCTGCGCGGCCCACACCCGCATCCTCGAAGCCGTCCTGCGCGGCTCCGAAGAAGACCTCAGCCGCGCCCTCAGCGACCACCTCAACCGCTACAAGCTCTCGGTGGAGCAGGCCCGCCAGCGCCACCCCGAGTATTTCACGGAAGGGACGGTCCGCCCGGTGGATTACCACATCTGAATCTGGCACAACACAAAAACGCCGCACAGCGTCTCAAAAATCGCTGTGCGGCGTTTTGTTATGCGTTATGGTTCAGAAGCTCAGACCTTCTCGATGGTGATGCTCCACTCGCTGGTCATGGCCTCATCGACGTCCAGCACCTCGTGCTTACCCTCTTCGTTGACACTGTTGGCCCAGCCGTTCCAGGGCTCCATGCAGACGAAGTTCTCGGCATCCTGCTGCCAGAGCACGCCCTTGTCGAAGGTCTCGTCAGCATCCACAGTGACCTTGTGGCCGTTGCCCTTGTCGGTGAAGGTCATGGGGAACTGAACACCGGTCATCAGACGGATGGTGTTGTCTGCGCCCTCCTTGCGGGTGAGGGTGATCTTCTCGGGAGCGGCGGGCTGCTCACCCTTGGCGTTCTCGGAGCAGGTGGCGCACTTGATGTCGAAGTCCACGTTCTCCAGAGCGGAAGCCATGAAGTAGGGGTGGTAGCCGAAGCTGAAGGGCATCGGCTTGTCGCCCTCGTTGATGACGGTCAGGCTGATGGCGGCCTTGTTGCCCTCAAGGTTGTAGTTCACTAACAGGGTGAAGTCGAACGGGTAGAGGAACTTAGTCAGCGGGGTGGATTCCAGAGCCAGCGTCACGCCGTCGGGGCCGACGCTCTCCACGTCCCATGCGCACAGGTCCGCGAAGCCGTGGGTCTCCATGGGGTAAGCCTTGCCGTCAAAGTTGTGGACGCCGCCGTCGGGGTTGCCGCAGCTGGGGAAGAGCACCGGCACACCGAAGCGGGGGCGGTTGCACTCGGAGAAGTTGGGGCGGCGGGTCCAGATGTACTCGTCGCCGTCGAGGGTGAAGCCGGTGATCATGCCGCCGCGTTCGGGGGTGATGGTCAGGCTGGTCTTTGCGGCAGGGTCGGTGATGACGTACTGCTCATAGCATGCACCGTTCTCGGTGACGTACTGGGTGGTGATCTGGTTCATAAGTAAAAGCCTCCTATTATTACCGCAGGGTCGCCCCGGCGGGTCATTCCTTGTGCTCGGTCTGCTCCGGCTGCTGCTCCAACTTCTGGAAGTAGTAATCAATGCCATAGCGGATAAAATACTTGATCAGCCGCACCGCACCGTAGAGCAGCGCTGCATAGATCAGCAGAGAAAACAATACTGCGCCATTTGTACCCATCATATAAAACACTTCCTTTCCGTTTTCATGCACAAAAAGGCCGCCGTATCGCAAAAAGTGCGTACAGCAGCCTTTATTTTGGTCACAAAGATACACTCCAGACCCTTTCAAAGGCGGCTGTTTTGTGACACGCGATTCGCGGCTGTTGCCAACGTATTAAAAATACGCGAATCGCAGTTAGAGCACGACGCCGTCCTTGAAGATGGAGATCTCGCGGAAGCCGTGCTTCTCGGCCTTGGTCTGCTCACCGCTGGCAACGCGGATGACCAGATCCAGCAGGTCTTTTGCGGCCTCGTCGATGGTCTTTTCGCCGTCTGCGATGACGCCGGTGTTGAAGTCAATCCAGCCCGACTTCTTCTCTGCCAGCGGGGTGTTGGTAGAGATCTTCAGGGTGGGAGCCGGAGCGGAGAACGGCGTGCCGCGGCCAGTGGAAAAGAGGATGAGGTGTGCGCCTGCGGCGGTCATGGCAGTGGCGGATACGAGGTCATTGCCGGGGCCATAGAGCATATTCAGGCCCTTGGTGACGACGGGGTCGCCGTAGCCGATGACGTCCATGATGGGGGCCGTGCCGCCCTTCTGGACGCAGCCGCAGCTCTTGTCTTCCAGCGTGGTGATGCCGCCCTGCTTGTTGCCCGGAGAGGGGTTGTCGTAAACGACCTCATTGTGGCTGATGAAGTACTCTTTGAAGCCGTTGATCATATGCTCGGCCTTGACGAAGACATCGCGGTCGATGCAGCGGTCCATCAGGAAGCCCTCGGCGCCGAACATCTCCGGCACCTCGGTCAGGACGGTGGAGCCGCCCCGCTGGCCCATCATATCGGAGAAGCGGCCGATGGTGGGGTTGGCAGTGATGCCGGACAGGCCGTCAGAGCCGCCGCACTTCATGCCGACCACCAGCTCACTCACGGGGATGGGCTCACGCTTGAACTGACCGGCGTAAGCGGCCAGCTCCTTCAGGATGTCGCGGGCGGCGGCAAATTCATCGTCCACGTCCTGACAGGTCAGGAACTTCACCCGGTCGTGGTCATACTCGCCCAGCTCTTCCACGAACTGGTCGTGCTGCAGGTTCTCGCAGCCCAGATGCAGCACCAGAACGGCAGCGGCATTGGGGTGGCGGACCAGAGCGGCCAGCAGCTTGCGGGTCTGCGCATGGTCATGGCCGGTCTGGCTGCAGCCGAAGGGGTGGGTGAAGGTGTAGAGGCCCTCGATGGTGCCGGTGACGAGGTCCTGATTGTCGGCCACCATCTTCTTGGCGATGTCGTTGACACAGCCGACGGTGGGGATGATCCAGATCTCGTTGCGGATGGCGGCGCGGCCATCCTTGCGGCGGAAGCCCATGAAGGTCTCGGGCTCCACCTTGGGCAGCGGGGCCAGATCGGGAGCGGGGTTATAGCTGTATTCCACCTCACCGGAGAGGTTGGTGTGGACATTGTGGGTGTGCATCCAGGTACCCGGCTCAGCGTCGGCGGTGGCGTGGCCGATGGGGAAGCCGTATTTGATGACGTTCTCGCCGTTCTTGATGGGCTTGACAGCCATCTTATGGCCCTGAGGGATGTCCTCCAGCGCGGTAACGGCAAGGCCGTCCACCTCGACGAGGGTACCCTTGGCAATGGGATGCAGAGCGACAACGACGTTGTCGATGGGGCTGATATGGATCGCCTGCGGCATAGTTTTTCTCCTACTCTTTCATGAGAAGCTGTTTTCATAAGCATTGCACACCGCCCGAACGGCCTTTTTGCTCGCATACTGCGTTGCTTTCCCTTGCAATCCGCCGAGGATTGCTGCGGAAAATCGCCTTGTCTGCGCGCAAAAATTCTCGTCGCTCGGCGCACCCTGCTTACGAAACCATCTTCTAAGCCAAAAGGGCTGCTGCCCAAAGCAGCAGCCCTTTTGTGCAAATTTTCAGCTTACAGGCAGCTCTTGTAAGCAGCCTCGGCGCCCTCGGTGCGGATGAGCTCCAGGTCTGCCAGAACAGCGGCCTCGAGGCCCTCGATCTTGGTCAGGTCCTGATCCCACATCTGGGTGTTGGTCAGAACGGCGTTCACCAGCTGAGCAGCGGTGTCGTCCTTGTGTGCATAGTAGAAGTCCAGAGCCCATGCGTCATCCTGGATCTTGTAGGTGTTGCCTGCCGGGCGCTTGCAGATGAGGCCGTCAGCAGTGCGCTCCTGAATGTCGTTGGAGTAGAAAGCGATATAAGCAGCCAGAGACATGGTCAGGCACTTGGGCAGCTTCTTCTGCTCCTCGATATAAGTCAGGAAGGAAGGCATGTTGCGGGCCTTCCACTTGGAGGTGGAGTTCAGGGAGATGCTCATCAGCTCGTGGTTGATGAACGGGTTGTTGAAGCGGTCCTGCACAGCAGAAGCGAACTCCTCGAGGTCTTTCTTGTCCAGAGGCAGGGTGGGGATGACTTCCTCGTGCAGCATCTTGTTCATGAAGCCGCGGATGGTGTCGTTGTGCATGCAGTCACGCACGATGTCGAAGCCGGCCAGATATGCGCCCAGAACGAAACCGGTGTGAGCACCGTTCAGGATGCGGACCTTGCGCTTCTTGTAGGGGGTGACATCGGGGACGACCATGACATTGACGCCGGCCTTCTTGAACGGCAGCTTGTCCTCCAGACCATCGGGGCCTTCGATGACCCAGACGCCGAAGACTTCGCCGACATCCAGAGCCTTATCGGTGTAGCCGTTGGCCTCTTCCAGAGCAGCCATCTCCTTCGGGTCACGGATGCGGCCCGGGACGATGCGGTCCACCAGAGTGGAGCAGAAGGTGTTGGCGTTGTTCATCCAGTCGATGAAGGCAGCGTCGAGGTTCCAGTCCTTTGCGTAGTTGTTGCAGCACTTCTGCAGCTCCTTGCCGTTGTTGTCGATGAGCTCGCAGGAGAGGATGATCAGACCCTTGTCAGCAGCGCCCTTGAAGGCGGTGTAACGCTCGTAGAGTACGCGGGTCAGCTTTGCGGGGAAGCTGTTGGGAGGCACCTGGTCAAACTGGCTGTCGCCCTGCGTGTAGGCGATGCCGGCCTCAGTGGTGTTGGAGACGACGATCTCCAGGTCCTCAGAGCGGGCCAGAGCCAGCACTTCGTCCCACTTGCCCTCGGAGTAGGGGCAGACGCAGTCATGCACACAGGAGATGACGCGCTTTGCATCGACCTTCTGGCCCTTCTCGCTGCCGCGCAGGTACAGGGTGTACAGACCCTCCTGCTCGTTGATCCAGTCAGCCATCTGGGGGAAGTTTGCGATGGGCTGGACGAGCTTGACCTTGCCGTTGTAGCCAGCCTTCTCGTTGGCAATATCAAAGAAGTAATCCACGAATGCGCGCAGGAAGTTGCCCTCACCGAACTGCATCACCTTGACGGGTGCGTCCTTGAGGATATAACCGTTGTAGCCGGTGCTTTCCAGGACCTTGTAATTCAAAGTTTCCATTTGAGTGTCTCCTTTTATCAAATTGCTTTGCCTTTCACGGGGGGCAGCCTGAGCCGCGCCCTTCTCTGCCTCTATTTTATGCTGTTGTATACAAATAAGTCAAGTGGTTCTCAACAGTTTTTTGCCGGAAAAGGGGTCGTTTTTATAAAAACCAGCGAATTGTACAAGTCCGCACGAGATTTTTGGGCAGTTTTTCAGTTGTATACATCGGCATTTTCCGGTATACTAAAGGCAGGAATGGCCTGTTTGCACGGAACCGGCCGATCCCCTACTATAAGAATGTTTCAAACTGTCATGACCATTGAAAAAAGGAGTTCTGACCATGAAAGCATTTATGGATAAGGAGTTCATGCTCCAGTCGCCCACCGCACAGCACCTGTACCACGCTTACGCTGAGGATATGCCCATCTGCGATTACCACTGCCACATTCCTCCCCGTGAGATCTACGAGAACCGCCGCTTCGACAACATCGCTCAGGTCTGGCTGGGCGGCCGCAACCCGGACGGCAGCTACTTCGGCGACCACTACAAGTGGCGCGTCATGCGCTCCAACGGCGTGCCTGAGGAGTACATCACCGGTGACAAGCCTGACCGCGAGCGCTTCCAGAAGTTCGCTGAGGCTCTGCCCATGGCCATCGGCAACCCGATGTACCACTGGACCAACCTGGAGCTGCACACCTTCTTCGGCTACGACGGCGTGCTGAACGGCGACACCGCTGAGGAAGTCTGGAACCTGTGCAACGACAAGCTCCAGCACGACCCCAAGCTGACCGTCCGCGGCCTCATCGAGCAGAGCAACGTGGCCTTCATCGGCACCACCGATGACCCCATCGACAGCCTCGAGTGGCACAAGAAGATCAAGGAAGACCCCACCATCAAGTTCACCGTGGCTCCTTCCTTCCGCCCTGACAAGGCCCTCAACATCAACAAGCCCGGCTTTGCTGAGTACATGGGCAAGCTGGCCGCTGCTGTCGGCAAGGAGAAGCTGGCCTGCATCAACTGCGTCACCAGCGCTCTGACCGACCGCATCGAGTTCTTTGCCGAGATGGGCTGCCGCGCTTCCGACCACGGTCTGGACTACATCCCCTACCGTGAGGCCACCAAGGAAGAGGTCAACGCCATCTATCAGAAGGTCATGGCCGGCGAGACCTGCACTCCGGAAGAGGCCGAGAAGTATCAGACCTACATCCTCATCCACCTGGGCAAGCAGTATCACCGCCTCGGCATCGCCATGCAGATCCACTACAACTGCCTGCGCGGCGTCAACCGCAAGATGAACACCCTGCTGGGACCCGACACCGGCTACGACATGATCAACACCGCTACCTGCGGCGGCGAGATCGCAGCTCTGCTGAGCGCCCTGAACGACACCGACGAGTGCCCCAAGACCATCATCTACAGCCTGAACCCCGGCGATGATGCTCAGATCGGCACCATCCTCGGCTGCTTCCAGAACAGCGAGGTCCCGGGCAAGATCCAGCACGGCTCCGCATGGTGGTTCAACGACCACAAGATCGGCATGGAAGAGCAGATGTCCCGTCTGGCCAGCCTCGGCCTGCTGGGCAACTTCGTCGGTATGCTGACCGACAGCCGCAGCTTCCTGAGCTACACCCGCCACGATTACTTCCGCCGCATCCTCTGCAACCTCATCGGTCAGTGGGTCGAGGACGGCGAGTATCCCAACGACGAGAAGGCTCTGGAGAAGATCGTCAAGGGCATCTGCTTCGACAACGCAAAGCGCTACTTCAATCTGTAATCTCTCCTGAGTTACCCAAGACCTCCGCCGTCCACGGACTGCGGAGGTCTTTTTTGCCTGCAAATAAAACGCCCCCGCGTCAGCCATTTCAGCCGATGCAGGGGCATTGCTATCTCTTTTGGGATTTACTTGTTATTGTCAGCAGCGACCATCATCTTGCTGGCCTTGTAGATGTCGCCGCAGCCCAGCGTGATGACCAGATCGCCTTCCCGGGCATTCTGCTTCACCCAGTCGGCAGCAGCCTCCAGACTGTCCACCAGCACCGAGCCGGGGATCTGAGCGGCCAGCTTTGCGCTGGTGATGGTGGGGTCGTTGGGCTCACGGCTGCCCATGATAGGGGTAATGACTGCCACATCGGGGATCTTGAGCACATCCACGAAGTCGTTGAACAGCATCTTGGTGCGGCTGTATGTAAACGGCTGGTGGACGGCGATGAGGCGCTTGTAGCCCAGTTCCTTGGCGGTGTTCAGGGTCGCACGCAGCTCGGTGGGGTGATGAGCGTAGTCATCCACTACCACAGCGCCGTTGCACTCACCGTAGACCTCGAAACGGCGTCCTGCGCCCTTGAAGCTTGCGGCAGCGGCAGCGCACTGCTCCACGGTCAGGCCCGCAAAACGGCAGACCGCGCACATGGCCAGCGCATTGTAGATGTTGTGACGGCCCGGCACAGCCAGACGGATGTGGCCCGTCACCTTGCTCCACTCCTTCAAATCGAACTCGAAGAAACCGGGCTTATACTCCTGCACATTGATGGCCTGATAATCGCCGTCGTTGTCGATACCGAAGGTGCGCACACGGCGGTCAAGGGTGTACATGACGTCCATCGTGTTCTTGTCGTCGGCGTTGGCGAAGATCATGAACTGGGTCATCAGGGCAAAGCGCTTGAAGGCGAACTTCAGCTCACCCATGCTGCCGTAGTAGTCCAGATGGTCGTTGTCGATGTTCAGCACGACGGAGAGGTAGGGAGTCAGCTTCAGGAAGGTCTCAGAAAACTCGCAGGCTTCGATGACGATGTCATCGCCCTTGCCGGCCTTGCCGTAGCCGTGGATGAGGGGCAGCTTGCCGCCGATGACCGCAGAGGGGTCGCGGCCTGCCAGCTCCAGAGCAGTGGTGATCATGGAGGTGGTCGTGGTCTTGCCATGGGTACCGGAGACGCAGATGCTCTGCTTGTACAGACGGCTCACATAGCCCAGCAGGACGCTGCGCTCCACCGTCGTGATGCCGTAGGAGGCTGCCGCATTCAGCTCCACATTGTCCTTTGCGATGGCGGCAGAGTAGACCACCAGGTCTGCACCGACGACATTATCGGCGCTGTGGCCCAGCGTGACCTTGACACCCATCTCCCGCTCGGAGCGGATGATGCTGCCGTCCAGCACATCGCTGCCCGAAATGTCGTAGCCCTTTGCGGAGAGGATCTGGATGAGAGGATACATACCGCTGCCGCCGCAGCCGATGAAGTGTATCTTCTTCACATTATCCAGCAAATGCTGGGTGTAGTCGGTGTACATGAACATAGAAAGCAACCTCCAATAATATAAACGGCCGCTGGGCAGACCGTATCCATTCTAGTGACACATAGTATTATATAATTTTTGGAGCACAAAATAAACACTTCGGAGCGAATTTTCGGAAAGAACTATAAATTGACCGGCACTTTTGTGCTTTGTGTACAGAATCCGCGGCTTTGCGAGATACTTTTTGATGCTTCATAAAAGATTTACATTTTACTCAGGATAAATAGATAACGATCTTGAGATTTTTGTGTTATAGTTATAAAGGAAATTTTGCTGCGGCAGCGCCTGCACCGACGTCGGCTGCTCCCGGCACGAAAAGAGGAGACACCTTTTGAACATCAAGATCACCGCCGACAGCACCTGTGATTTGTCCGAAGAGCTGCTGCGGCAATGGAACATTTCTCTGATGCCCATGCACATCCTGATGGGCGACGATACTTATCTGGACGGCGTCACCATTCATCCGGCTGACGTTTTTGCCCATGTGGATGCAGGCGGCCAGACCCCGAAATCCGCTGCCGCAAACCCCGTGGAGTACATCGATTTCTTCGAGCCCTTTGCCAAGGAGTACGACGCCGTCATCCACATCTCGGTCAGCGCCAAGCTTTCCTCCTGCTACCAGAACGCCTGCCTTGCCGCACAGGAATACGCCAACGTGTCAGTCATCGACAGCGAGAACATCTGCACCGGTCAGGGCTATCTTGTCCTTCGTGCCGCCAAGTGGGCTGCGGACGGCCTGACGGCCCGGAACATCTGTATGCGCCTCCAGAGCCTCGCCAACCGGGTCGAGCTGAGCTTTGTGCTCAACCAGCTCAACTACATGGCCAAGAGCGGCCGCTGCTCCGGCGTGCTGGCGTTCGGCGCCAACATTCTGGGCATCAAGCCCAGCCTCGCCATCATCGACGGTGAGCTGAAGGTCGTCAGGAAGTACCGCGGCAGCCTGCCCATCTGCGTGGGCAAGTACATCACCGACCTGCTGGATGGCCGGGACGACATCGACAACAGCATGGTCTTTATCTCGTCCTGCCAGTCCAAACCCGGCTGCATGGAGGCCATCAAAGCCGGTCTGCGCAAATACGGCAAGTTTGAGAACATTATTGAGACCGACATCGGCACGACCATCGGCGGCTACTCCGGCCCTGGCACCATCGGCATCGTGTTTGCGAAGAAAGTTTAATCGGCATTCAATCAAAGCGGCCCTGCCATGTGGAGAATTCCACGGCAGGGCCGCTTTTTAGTTCCGAGAACACTTTTCTGCGTCGATGGCCAGCACGAACATCAGCACATACAGCGCATCCTCCGGATCTGCAATGTCCAGCACATAAGTATCCGTCCAGTGGAGCAGCTCCTTTGAGATCGCCGCCACCTTTTCCCCATCCGGCCCGGTGATGGTGTAGTCCCATTCCGTCCAGTCGCCTTCGATGTGCCAGCCGTTGAAGTCGATATTATACCATGAATTAGTATGCTCTGCAACGCTCCGAAGCACCCAAATACTGAACATTTCAGCCCATAGAAAGTGGGGTAAATCGGGGGCGGTAGTAACAAACTAATAACACGGTATCACGCCTTTTTTGCGTAGTCAAGACTGATCCAACCAGCGCCGCTTTTCAGCTTGCCCCACTTGGAAGCACCGGCCCCGGTTCGTTCCTCCACGATGGTATAAACACCGGGCTTGATGAAGCCATTTTTCCCGTAGTTGGTGCCGGGGCCTTTCCTGATATACAGATCAGGGATTGTTACCCGCACCAAATAGGGCTTCACTGTGGCCCCTGTGCCGCCTGTGGTGGGCTTTTCGGCGTTGGGGGTAGTAGTTACACCCCCGCCCTTCATGTCGGCTTGTACGGCCTTCCTGAAGCCGTTCATGGTGTACCCCGTTCCAAGCTGGTTCCACAGGTGTTCAGGATCACCATGATTGGACGCAAGGCCACGGGCGCAACCTTCCCGGTGGGAAATGATCACACCATCCTTCATGGGATCAAGGCCGTATTGCTTACACAGGGAAGCGAACAGTTCCACAGCCGCTTCATAGGTTCTTTTTGCCACGGCCTTTGCAGTAGTCAGATCGGAACAAGTGAAGTTTGCCCCACTCGTGTACTTGATACAGGCCGGTTCACACATTTCAACCCCAATATGGGTGTTGTTAGCGGCTCCGCCAGCGTGCCAGCCCCGGTGGTTCCAAGGAAGGGTTTGATACACGGTGCCGGTGTTCCCGTCAATAAACCCATGCACACAGGCTTCAAGGTCAGAACGATTCCAATTCTTCACGAACACGGAAGCGTTAGACTGGGGACAGCCCACGGAATGGAGCATCAGCCCTTTCACCGTGATCTTCCTGCCGCTCTTATAGCAATCATTTTTCGTCAGGATACTTTGCACCAATTTCATTTTTAGGTGTCACCTCCAAAATAGCTTTGAATTTAGTGAATGCTTCCACAATGTACTTACAGGACACAATCAGAACCGCCCCAATAATGACCAGATCAGCAAACATATCAGCATATTCTTCCGGGATTGCCCAACCAACCTGATTGGCGTACAGGGGAAGGGTGGTAATGCTCACACAAAGCAAAGTCAGCCCCACCACGAAGGCCGCAACCTTCAGGGCGGAATTGATTGCTTTTTCCCGGTCAAAAGGCTGAAGCAAAATTTTGATATTGTAGTACAGGGAAAAGGCCACATTGGACAGGTACGCCGCCAAGAAGATCAGCATTGCCCACCCAATATTGATCAGGTTGTTCATAATAGCTTCCAGCATGGTTCACATCTCCTTTGTATCGTTGTAGATTTCCGAGCCGTACATCTTCCGCAATTTGATCCGGTTTTCCGCTTTGGCTTTGGAATAGTAAAACCCGGTTCCAACCCCCAATTCAGTAAAGACAGCGGGGATCAGATAGGCCAATGGGGAAAGATCGTTGGTTCTCCAAACCATGATAAAAGTGAAGGCCGTTACCAACACAGTAACGGCCCCCGCACAAATCAAGATCAGTTTGGAAAACTCTTTTTTCGGCTTTTTCTTTACCCGGCTCATGCTTCCGGGGCATCAGTGGGAAGTTCTAAGAACTTCATGTGAAGATCATCCATTACCCCATTCACCCCCAATGAATGATATTGCTTCCAGCAGTTTTCAAAATTATCCCGTGCATAAATCGGGGCATAGCCCTTTTCGGAATATTTATTGAAATCACTGATCATTTGCGCCCTCAAAAGTGCCTGAATTCCCGCTTTCAGGGCTTTGGAATCTTCAGAATTGTGTTTGATTTGGCTATACAGGTATTTGAAAGCCGCCCCAATCAAAGCCGGAATGCCAAGCAAGCACAACCATTGGTAAACCGTCATTCCCCGTTCACCCCTTTCTGATCAGATTGAAAATGTGCTTCAAATCCTCCACCGGGGCATTATAGAACTCAAAGTTCCAAATCCAATGATCATCGTGATCCGGGCGCTTGTACTGTTGGCAACGGGCATCCGCCCAAACCTTATCCCACCGGCCCTGATACCTCTTATCCCGCCGTTCCAGCAAAAGAAGAATGGAAGAAACCAATTCGCCCCGTTCCTTTCCCCGGCCATCATCGTTTTGGGTGAAGTAATCATAGGCGTTTTGGCTGGTGATCCCACAAACCTGTTGACCTTTCCACATAATAAAACCGTCCTGAACAGTCAGGGCGGTTCCATAGGGAATATTCACATGGCCGCAAATACCTTCAAACCTTGCCCTTTTTCGTGCAAGGTAGTTTTTATACTGCATTGGTTACTTCCTCCCATCCATATACACCGGGTTCCCAAACATTGTTTTCCGCCGTAGAAATCCAATGCTTGGAATTGTGGCTTACTTTTGCCCCCTTGGGGTAAGCATCATGCGCCCCTACGGGTTGCGACCATTCAGGCCATTCTTCAGCGGGATCACTGGTTTTGCTCCACAGGCTGGAAGCGGTGTCAGGTGTCCAATCAGCTTGGGAAGTATGGTTCTGAACACACTTGTAAAGGGTTCCTTTATAACGGCGGATTTGACCGGTTTTGTAGTTGATGGGGTATGCCCATTCAGCAAACAGTTCAGCGTGTTCCGCCGCTGTTTCAGGATCAATGTTCCCGGCTTCTGCCATAGTTACGAACACGATTCCACCAGCTTCAGTAGCCTTGATGATCTCCATACCACCATCAGCTTCTTCCAAACTGACGGTTTCAACCCCGTCCAAACCTGTTCTTCCAAGCAAGTGATAAACGGTGCCGCCAAAAACAATGCCCGAAGCATCAGGCTCCGGGCAAAGGACATAGCAACCATTTTCGGCTTGTTTGATATAGTTCAGATTTTCAGTTAGGCCAATAGAGGCCCCGTTTTTGATGATTCTAAACATTCCGCACCTCCGAAAAAGATAGCATGATACAGCCGCCGCAAACGCAATGACCGCCCATGATCATTGAAGTTCCGGTAATATGCGCTTTGGCATTCCATGTACTGTTCAATATCAAAGAAGGTTCTTTTTCCCTCTTTGAATTCTTTGTGAAATAGCTTCAGCTTTCGCCTTGCCCGTTTCACTCCATCCCGGCTTCCATTCACTTTCACCTTTCCGGTTTCGGTCAATGTAAATCGGGCCTTACAAAACCGAAACGGCTTTGTAAGTGGGATCACTTTGCATTTCCGCTTGTTCACCCGAATTCCAGCGGCTTCAAACCGTCTTACAATTTCATGCCCCATGAACTTTGCTTCATCAACACTGGGGAAGGTCATAAGGTAATCATCCATGTAATGGGCTTCATAGTCCACACGGGCCTGACATTTGATCCAGTGATCAATTTTGCTGGGCATGGCAACCATTTCTTGTTGTGATGGTTCCACACCCAAAGGCATTCCCCGGCCCGGTGTTGGACATGGTGAATATTGAATGACGGTATCAGCAATTCTTTGAAGATCAGGGTTCAAGATCAATTCCCGGTGCCGCTGGTAAAGAATTTCATGGGGTGCATTGGGAAAGAACCCTTTCAAATCAATCAGTAAAACGGCCCCTTCCCGACCATAGCGCCGATAATGCCAATGAAGCTGTTCCTTCAGCCGTTTATAGTGCCAGTGAAGGCCCTTATTCTTCTGTGAAGCCCCGTTTTCATAGATCATACAGGGGTTATACAACGGCACAAGAACTTCATTGCAAAGGGTCTTGTGAATTTGCCGATCTGTGATATGCGGCGCATCAATAGGCCGTACCTTTCCACGCTCCCGAAGGGTGAAATGGGTACAGCTTTTTGGTTTCCATGTTCCATCCAATACTTCCCGCCGCCGTTTGGCTGTTCCTGAAAATAGGTGGGCTTCAAAGTTTTGAACACTTTGCTTCCACCGCACCCCATTACAGCACTTACGGCCATAGAAAAACATTTTCCGGTAACTGAAAACCTGATTCACCGATCCAAGGCTATCAGATCGGGCTTGTTTCTTTGCTTGCCGCTTTGCTTTGCGACGCTGGTAGCGGGCTTCCCGCCGTTCCTGACTGTTCATAATTAAAAAAGTATTCGCCTTTCGCACAGATAAATTGTAGGGTGCCTTCTAATCTGCTTTACCCATACACATGAAATGGGCTATGGCACATTCGCCCACCATGCAAGAAGCGTCCGTGCATGGGTGTCAAAAGAAAGGGTATCGGCTATAAAATAGATTATACCCCATCCCGCTTTCCCAAGCGGGGCAGTTTTAGGGATTAGCTACCCAAGGAAGTATCTCTCCTTTTACATCGGTCATCCTTCACCTGAAGCCCAAAGCCGGGTTTCTGTTACTACATTCGACCGTGTATATTTGCAAAATCCGGGCCGCAACCCACCAGAATTATTAGCATTGTTATTGTTGTAGTTGCCATCAGTCCAGACAATAACGAAATTGTTGTTGTTATTGTAATTAGGGGAGCGGAGCCACCACCAAACCGCCGAAGGAAGCATTCATAGAGATACACCTAATTTTGAAGTTAAGATTTCATTTTTGCACTTACATTTTTGATTGCCCCTTTCAAAAGTTCGTTTTCCTTGTCGATCAGTTCGCCTAAATTTTGGGCCATCTTATCCAGCTTTTCAATAGCGTCATTGGATTTCACCGCAACCCCTTTGGAAGTGGTAAAAGCCCCTTCAGGGTTTTGGTTCAAAATCAGGTAAACATGGGTAAGGCGCACATCCAGCGCCATCAGGGAAGCCCTTGCTTCCAGCAAGTGGGCCTTCCGCAATTCAATCCGTTGAACATCAGAAGGAAAAATGCTGTTGGCCTTTTCCGCATGATCAATGATTTCACCCGCCAGCTTTGCAACGGGTTCCGCTATCAGGCGGGAATACCTTGCAGAAAGGCGGGTAAGAAAATTGATGGTTTCAACATAGATTTGGTTGGCCGTATTGATGAATTCAGCCTTACTTGTGGTTCTCTTTTGCTTTAAGACAGACATTGCTTATACCTCTTTGGATGAACCGTCAGCTTTGATCACACCTTGTTCATCTTCAATTTCCTTCAAATGCTTCAAAAGCACGAATTCAATATAATTGGTTACAGAACGATGTTCACGGGTAGCAAGTACACCGATTTTATCAAAGACTTCATCCGAAAGGCGTAAAGTAAAAACTTTCTTATTGGTTGCCATACAATACCCCCTTGAAACCGGTCTTATAGATATTGTATGGCGGAAGTTGCGTTTTGTATGCCTTCACTTACCTGTCAAATGATAGCACTTTGAAGAAAAGTCGATTTTTCAAAATTTCGTCGGGCGGCTTACGCCGCCATTCTTATTTTTCTTTGGGGGTCCCTCCCGGAACCGCCCCCTTCCGGGGGCGGGATAAGGCCGGGATCATCCTGCGGGGGATTAGACGGCAAAGCCGGGCCGCAACCCACCAGAATTATTAGCACCGTGATTGCTGTAGCTGCCACCAGTCCAGACAACAACGAAACTGTCGCCGTGATTGTAATTAGGGGAGCGGAGCCACCACCAAACCGCCGTATTCACGGCGGTATGATTATTGGCAACCTTACTGTTACCGGCCTTATAATAAGCATACTGCTGTTGGCTGTTCTGCTCATATTGGTTGGCGTAGTTTCTTACTCCAAACACTTCAAATTCGGCCAGATCAAACAGGTAATCCCTTGTGGCGGTAACATTGCCCGCACTATTGGAAGAATTGCCCGTGTTATCAGTATATTTGGTTACAGGTTGCATCACGGCCCGAAGGTCAGCCGGAAGCGCCGCCATCAAGCTATTGCTGATTGGGCTGGTGGGGGTGCCAGTGTTTCCATACAAGGTTTTCCGTTTGGAACAGCCATTCCAGCCACCAGCATTGGTGTTGGAATCATTCATGTGGAAATAGCCAGCCCCGCTTATACTATTACCATACTTTGCATCACACAGCGCCACAGGGGTTGTTCCCATCTTTCCAATCTGGAAGTGAATCAGATTGTTGCCTTCCTTGGCGGCATTGTGATTGAACCCGATGATGAAAACATTGATCTTCAAATTGCTAAAGGTGTGGTTGCCAACTTTACCATTGATGGTGATTTCTTTCATATCACCCACAGCCCAATAGTTGGCACCCAAACCGGCGCTACTCACTTCCCGAATGGTGGCCCAATCATTATCAGAAAGGTTTTTGGTGGGCATGGTCACTTCAACCGAACAGGTTTTATTTGCCGGGGCGTTGTGATTGGTGCCAGCGGCCACAGAAACCGTGATTGTAGCCTTTCCCTTGGCCTTGGCGGTAACTGTTACCGTGTTGCCCGAAACGCTCACAGAAGCCACGCCAGACGCATTAGAAGTGGCCGTAATAACACCGTCACCGGCTCTGGTAACTGTGATGGTGTCTGTTTTCTTGGCGGCGGTCAGCTTCATGGAAGTTTTATTCAAAGACAAACTTCCAGCGGCCTTCCCAATTCTCCAAACCACAGTTTTTGTACCGGTGCTTCCATCACTCCATTTGTAGTTTGCACTGGGGGTAAAGGTGGCGTTATAGCTTCCCGCATTGGTGCCTGTGGTAGTTCCTCCAAGGGTCATTTTCCCGGTGTCATACCCCGACCAAGAAGGGCTTTGCGGGGAACCATTGAAGGTAAGGCTTCCGCTTTGGGTAGGTGCCGCCATAGAAGCCCGGTCAATCTTCCATGTAACCTGTTTTGCGGTCTTGGTGCCATCACTCCATTGATATTTTTCCTTGGGGGTGAAGGTGGCCGTATAAGTCCCGGCATCGGTGCCGGTAGTCACTCCCCCAAGGGTCATGGCGTTAGGATCATAGCTGTTCCAAGAAGGGCTTTGGGCCTGTCCGTTATAGGTCAGAACACCGTTTTGAGTGGGAACCGCATTGATGGTGAAAGCGATCTTGGACACAGCTTCCAAGGCCGCATCTGCGGCATCTTGGGCATTCTGCGCCGCTGTCACACAGGTTTCAATCTGCCCCAACAAATAGGGGTGGGCTTTCTTGTTTCCATCGTGGGTGGTTACAACCTGTTCAGCGGTGCCCTTTGCTTCATAGTCCATAGTGGGAAGCTGTTCAGCGGGAACCTTCCCACCCACCAAATCAGCCTTGTTTTTCTGCCCATCCTGAAGGTCTTTGATACCATCGGCATTGGTTTTCATTTGGGCATCAATCTTGTCCATGTTGCCATTCTGAACTTCAACATCATAAAATTCAGAAGCAAGGGGTTTGGTCAGCCCATAGTTTGTGGTTTGATTGGGCATCAGTTAAGCACCTCGTTTCTTAATTGGTCATGGGTATGGGCGGCAAGCTGGGAGTGGGTAAAGCGTCCAAGTTCAGCGTGGGTGTTATAGAGCTGAAGAAGGGTTACAATCAGGTTTTGTGGAACCACTCTGTTCAGCAAGGATTCAACATCGGTGAAATTGTTTTTTGCCGCCAACCCAATTTTCACAATCAGGTGATAGGTTCCTTCTGCCACATCCGCTGAATAGTTCCCCGGCCCACAAAGGGTTTCAAGGATATTCCGAAGTTGCGGAAGGGTGTAAGGAAGTTCTTCATTGATTCTGGTCAAAATACGGAACCGGCGATCTTCAAGGCTGTCAGTCCCCTTGGGCGTGATCTCCAAAATCTTTTCCCATCGGGAAAGGCCCACATTTCCAGCGGTGGAAATGAACTGATTGTTCAAAAGATCATCAGCATTGTTCCACGCCTGATCAAATTCAGGCTGTTCACTCTCCATGATCCCTTCATATTCCTTGAAATCTCGCATCGCATAGGGTAGGTAATCAATCAGTTTTCGTTCCATCAGTCACCACCCCTTATGCCTTAATTTCAATAGTGGTTGGTGCAAGGGAACCCAACACCGGGATATGGTCAAGGGCCAATGTATGATTGGCGGCTTTTTCATTGATCGTGGTGTTGGCAATATCCAAAATACCGGTGATACCCAACAGGCGGCTTTCAATTTGGCTGATACGAACCACAAGGGCTTCATCCTGATCCGCCCAACTTTGGGCCAGTTCCAAGAAGTACCCGTTAATTGCTTCCGTGACATACCCGGAAACATCTTCCCAAGACCATCCCCGTTGATAATACAGGGCAAAGCCCAAATCAACGGTTTCTTCCTGAACACCTTCCACCCTGACCACATGGCCGATGGGGGCAATTCCAACGCCTTCCCCGGCATTCTGAAGGGGGTCAACGGCGGTTTGAACCTGTTCTACCAGTGTGGGGGAAGGAACCGTGAAGGTGCTGTTGATCACCACCAGCTTCACAGTTCCGCCCACAGTGAACATATTGTTCTTGGCGGCGGCATAAACGGTATCAAGCCAAAGTTTCACCGGTTCGGGAACCCCGGAAAGGCCCTCAATCCACGCTTCAGCTTCCTTGGGCGGGATCATGTTGGCCGGTTTCAAATCCCCATTCCAAGCCCGGTAAACCTTCACCCCACCAACGCCGGGAATGGCATTGACCTTTTCAATATAGTCAATCTGGTTTCCGCCGAAGGCTTGGGCATTCAAGCTGTTAAGGTATCTTTGTCTGAAAAGTTCGGTATCTTCTTCATCTTCACCGGGAACCAACACCGAAGTGATTTTACAGGTTTCAAGGCCATCCACATATTCAATGGGGATCACCGTTCCGGTGTAGTTATTGCCAGCTTCACCAGCCGTTTCACAGGTCAATTCATAGTTGCCGCTTCCCCGATCCGCCGAAACATAATAGTTCAATTCCCCAATGGAAAAGCGGGTGTTCAGCGGCAAGAACAAAGTAGTGGGTGTAATTGCCATTTGCAAAATGGCGGGGCTTGCCGGTTGCGGGGAAAGGCCCCGTTCCGCCGCTCTCAAAATCAAATAAGGGCGGGTGGCGGTATCGGCAAAGGTTTCATTCAGCACGGTATCAAGGGCAATATAAAGGTTCTGCAATTCCACAGCGGCGGGGGCATCCCCATACCACACCAACGAACCTTCACGGGTATCAAGGTTGCTGTTAATGGAAAGGGCCTTCTGAAGCATCCGTGCCAAGATAGATTCATAGGTTTGCGCTTCATACATCAGATTTCAACCCCCATTTCTGTGTTGATTTCACCAAAAATGCTGACCACCGTGAAGGTAGTCAGCACTTGTTTTTTGTTCACTGTGAATTCAAAGTTTTCAACGGCGGTGATCCTATCATCCTGAAGCAAGGCTTCCCGGATTCGCCGTTCAATTTCTGGAATACAATATTCCACATCTTTTCCGATCAGGTTATGAAGTTCAACCCCATAATCCCAAGAATGGATCAACCATTGATACCGTTCTGTATTCAAAATCAGATATACTGCCTGTTCCACCGCTTCAATTTCATCAATGGTTCCGATGATGGTCAAAGTGTTATGGTTCAGGCGGAAGGTTCTGCTGGGAAGGGTTTCAAATTCAAAATCCTGCCGCAAATCATCCCCGGTCTGTGGGATCATAGCCATTCCCCCTTCAGGGCCGGGTTCGCTTTGATACGATCCAGCACCACAAATTTTTTCCCCTTCTGCATCCGGGCCAGAACGACCCAATCCCCAACTACAAGGGCATTGTGAACCTTGAATTTCTTTCGGCCCTTGATGGGGTGGTTGTGGTCAACAGGGGTGGCCGAACCACCGCCGGTATAGGTGTCAACTACCGGGTGGCCGTGACTGATAACAACTGTCCGGTGGCTTACCGTCATATCAACTTCAAAATCCGTAACATTCCGGGTAAGCACCAACATTTTTTCAGTGTAAATGGCCTTTTGGTCAACCTGAATTTTCAAGGGGGAAGCTGAAATAACTTCACCAAACAACAGGTTCACAGGTTTTCCAGCTTCCACGGCTTCCACAGCCGCCTTTTTTACTACCTCCACAGCGTTAGGCAATAAATTCACCCCCGATCAGGTCAAGTTCCATCCGGTGTTCATTATCCCGGAAAGTGTGGGTTACACGGTTCACAACCATAAAGTTGTTGGTGATAATATCCCCAAGGTTCAGGGCAACCACAACCGCATTTCCGGCCCTTACCCGAACATCTCCTAAAGCATTTTGAATGGTCAGGTGGCGGGTTTTTTGGTCATACAGCTTCAACAGGGCGTTGGCCTTGGCGGAAGCACCGGTTTTGGTCTGAACTTCTTCAAAATATTGAAGAACACCCCATTGGTTCATTTTCTCCCCGTCTTGGGCTATAAACAGTTCCCGCTTACCGGTTTTTTCATTGTTGAAGGCCAACTTGATTTTGTTATAGGTCTGTTCATCAATGCTGGATTCATAGCTGAAGTTTTCCCCGGTTTCTTCATCAATCAGAAGGTTCAGCTTCATGGAATTGATGTTCTTCAGGGACAGCTTGCCCACATCATCATAGAGAACAAAAAGCTGTTTGGTGTTCATCAGGGTTTCATCAAGGGCATTCTGGATCATATCAAACAGCGTTTGGTTTTCCTCCACAATGGTTTCAATGGTGTATCCGGTATCTTCCACCGTCCCAAGGTTTAGGCGGAAGTCACCAGCCAGCCGCTTCAGCAAATCGGAAGCCTTCAGCCCTTCTTCTGTCAGGGTGTCTTTATTCTTCAGATACCGCAACTGATCATAGGCCACAACATCAATGGTTCCGCCCTTGTCCCGCTTTTTCTTGAAAACAAAGCCATAGAACATGGGGGTTCCGTCCACCGTCAGCTTCACCGGATCACCTTCTTGGAAGTTCAATCCGGGGGCTTTGACCACCGTAAATTCCAGCTTTCCGGGGGTGCCTTTTCTCTCCAAGGTCAGTTTTGCCCCTTCTTCAACAACCGGATATTGAATTGTGCTATTGTGTTGAATGAAAAGTTCAACTGCCATTCAGATCACCCCTTTCAGGAAGGCAAGGTAAGAACCTGATTGGGATAGATCAGATTGGGATTTTTGATCTTATCCTTGTTCAGATTATAAATTTCGTTGTATCTGGAACCGTCCCCAAGATATTTCTTGGCGATATTCCAAAGGCAATCCCCACTTTTTACAGTGTAGGTGCTTTTTTTCGGGGCGGAAGGTGCCGGACGGGGGGCCGGTTGTACTGTTGCTTTCGGCTTTTCAGCCGGTGTGGGGGCCGGTTTCAATTTGACGGTTTTTGTGCCGTAAGCCCTATATTGTTTCAGGCTCACTTTCACCTTCACATCAAATCCGGCTCCGGCATCATCAACCAGTTCATAATTTTCCATTCCAACCGTTAGGTTGGTATAGAAGAACATCCCACCCGCTGGGCGTTGCCGGTTCAAAATCCATTGAAACGGTTCTTTGCTGTTTTTCAACCGTTCAAACAGGGAAATGTAATAGCTTGCCGATTGTGCGCCCCCATTGGTAAAGGGGTAGGAAACTTGGGGAAGCAACAGTTCAAAAGAAACATCAGACAAAGCGGCGGCTTTCAGAATGTTGATTTCTTCCCCATTGATCAGCGTCATGGTTTTGTTCTGGTTATTGATCTTCACCGTTACCTTGGAAGGGGTGATGGGCATAAGCACACCATCCAAGTACATTTTGTATGCCATTACTCATGCACCCCTTCTTCAGACACATCCAGCTTTTCAGCAAAATCATTGGCCCACGCATCCATAATCCCGTCAAGGTCGGTATCTTTGGAAATGTGGTTTTCATTGTGCTGTTCAACCTTGATTTCAGCGGTGGTGAACCGGTTGATTGCTTCCCGCTCGGCAATATCCCGCATATAGGCCAAATCTTCTTCCGCAATGTCAAGGGCATCACTCATGGCGGCGGTGTTCCCCGCTGTGTCCCCGGTGTTGCCATAGATACCATCAAGGGTGTTCCCAAGGTTGAAGGCATCCAGCCCATCAGCGGCCCCCAAGCTGTCCATTGCGGAAAAGTCGAACAAGCCGCCCACGGTATCTTCCACGCCTTGGCCGAATTCATACCCCATATCAAAGGCGGCTCCATACTCGAAGCGGCCCAAATGAAGATCTTCCGCATTCAGCTTTTCCATGATTTCTTCACCCTTGCCAAAGGTGGAATCCACCCAACCGCCCAAGCTGTCACGCCAGCCTTGGACGGAACCGGCAAGGTTAGAACCGAAGATAGTATCAATGGCCGAAGCCAAAGCCTGAAGGACGGAAAGAACCGTGTCCGCCAAGTCGAAAAATAGACGGGCCACAGCCCCAACCGGATCATTGAATACATTTCCGATGAAGTTTGCAACCGTAGCCACAAGGTTGTAGATCATCACGAACACATCTACAACCAAGTTCCACAGGGCCACAAAGATATTCCCGATGAAGGCCAGCGCCGCCATAAATGCGCCACAAATCAGGCCGGTTGCGGAAACGCTTGTACCTGCAAAATGATTGACCGCCGCCACAGCCGCATAGAACAGGGCTACAAGGGCGATAATCAGAATGATAATCCATGTAAGGGGGCAAGCCATCAAAGCCGCATTCAGGCCGTATTGGGCCGCTGTTTGGGCAAAGGTGGCGGTGGTCTGTGCTCCGGTTGCAACGGTAGTCATAGCCAGTCTTGCGGCCTTTACGGTTTCCAGCGCATTCACAATGCCGGTCACTGTTTTATAGGCAAGCATGGCTCCATTCAAAACAAGAAAAGCCGTTGCAACACCGCCAACAATAGGGGCAAGCCATGACCAATTATCCACCACCAAAGCGGCACCGCCAATCAGAAGGTCAAGCACCACCGTTGCAACAGAAGCGATCCCGGCAAGGCCGTTGATAACTCCATTCGTTACTTGGGTGAACTTTTCGCTATTAGCAACTTGATTTACCTTGTTCAGAATAGGATTGAAGATAGACAGGGCCTTGTTCTTCATCCCGATCCAAATTTGCCCCCAAGTTTTGGGCATATTTGAAAACTTGGTTTCAATATCATCCGCCGCCGCAAACATGGCATTTTTCACTACATCGGCGGTCAGTTGACCTTCTGCGGCCATAGCCCGGATTTCACCAATGGAAACATCCAAGTAATCTGCTATACTCTGAATAATTCCGGGGGCCTGTTCAAATACGCTGTTTAGTTCTTCACCACGAAGCACACCGGAAGCCATTGCTTGGGTAAGCTGGATCATGGCGGCTTGCTGTTCCTGAACACTCGCACCGCCAATAATAAACTGTTTGTTAATCAGTTCTTGGAAGGCAATCACTTCATCCATACTTCCAAACGCATCACGGGCATTTAGGCCCAATTTTGCAATGGAAGAAGCGGCATCCATATAGGAAGTTCTGGATCGTTGCGCCGAAGCCATTACCTTTTTTTCAAGGTCAGTAAGGGAACCGCCATCATCAAAGTTGATCATGGCGTTATTCAACCGGGCATTTGTGCTGGTAAGCTGGTCAGAAACCCCAAGAATTTTCTTTACAGCCGCCAACCCACCCACGGTGGCCGCAATGCCTTTTAGCTTGCTCCAAAGGCCATCAGCGGCGGTGGTGCCGTCCCTGATCCGCCTGTTGAAGCGGTCTTGCTGGTTGCCAGCATTCCGAATATTTTCTTCAATGGAATCGAAGGCGGCCCCGGCTCTTGCCAGTTCTTCACGGGCTTCCCGAATGGCTGAAGTGTCCACAGAATTACCAGAAGCCCGTTGCATGGCTTCAAAGCTGTTCAGCACAATGTTCATAGCCTTGTGCATGGACTTCAGCGGGGCAGTAACACCGTCATATAGGGCGATTGCCGTTCTAATGGTTGCCAATAGGGGTTCACCTTCTTTCCATAGCAGAGGGCCGGGGCCAACAGTTACTTTCTGCGGCCCCGGCGCTGTTTCCGTTCAATTTCTTTCTGTTTCTTCTTTTCCCGCTCCACCCGAATATCAATGGCCGCAATAATGAAGGCCCGTTCTTTCCGGGGCAAGTCCAGAAAAGCAGATGGTGTCAAATGCAGTTCGTGAAGGCAATAGTAAGCGATATTTGCTTCACCATCACCTTCTTCAATTAGTTTTTTGCCTCGTCCACCTCATCCTGAAGGGTGGTTTCAAACCCGCAAACCTCCTGAACTTTGGTCAGGTAATCGGCATACTCGCCGGGGGTCAGCATGGTTTTCAGAAGGGCTTCAGCGCCCATCACCTTATAGCTGTCCTGAAGTTCCTTGTCATTCAGGTTGGGGAACACCGTACAGGCCACAGCCAGCTTGCCAAGGTACAGATCATAGTCGGTTTCCTTCTGATACTGGTTTTTCTTGCCGGGAACGGGAAACCGCTTGGCACAGGACTTCCGAAGGGCTTCATCCTCGGTGCCGGTAATGGCCTTGATCTCCCATTCCATAGGCTTCCGCTTGCCCTTATCGTCCAATTCATCAGACAAAAACCGCTTGGAAGCAACAAACTTCACATTCTCAACGGACAGGGCATTTTCAGCCAGAAAAGCAGACAAACTCATTGTTAAAATCCTCCTATTTTGAAATTGAAAAAAGAAAAACCCGCCCACATTATCAAAATGGGGCGGGTTTTGGCAATGTTACTCCATTCCCGCAAGCAGGGTAAAGGCTTCCGGCATCTCGAAATCCTCAAAAGTGAAGTCCATATCTTCATCCAAGTATTCCGCATCAGCGTCAAACTTGGTAAGAATGCCGCCATCAATGTTGCAATCCTTCAGGATCACGGTTTGACGGCCCACAGAAGAAGTGGGATCTTCATTGGTCACTTGAATGTCAAAATAGACATCCTCGCCGGTGTCCTTGTACTGCTTCATCATTTGGCGGAAAATGCTGGTGTTATAGTGGAAGGTTGCGGAACCCGTACCACTCCAACCGGTGGATTTGTTACCCTTGCCAGTCTTGCCCAAAATGGGGATTTCCGTCTTATTCTTCTCAAAGTTGGCTTCAAGGTTGATAGCCTGCATGAAATTGTAACGGTTATCCCCAATGGTTACAAAGCATTCGGCCAAAGAAGCGGAAACTGCGTCCTTGGCTTGCATTACAGTTGCCATATACTCTTACACCCCTTTCTTACTGGACATAGACAGTCATATAAAGCTGGGCCATAGCGTTGACCGGGGTAACATAGTCCGTCACCACAACGGCCTTCTTGGTATCGCCTTGGGCAACCGTCACATTATCGCTGGAGAAGTTCTCAATAGCCCGGATATTCTGAAGCTCCTGATGGTGCTTCACAATATCGTTCCACAGGCTGATCCGCCCGGAAGCGTCATTGGGAACTTTGCCAAGGTACTTCTTGCCGAACAGAACAGCAATATCATTGGCAATCTGATCCAGAACCCGGATTGTCTGATTGCTGGAAAAGTCCCCGGACTTTTCATCCGTCACGGAAATGAAGGTGTTAATATCCTCCAAAACCACAACCTTTTCATCCACCAGATGGAACATGAACGAACCTTCCAGAATACCGGCTTCCAATTCGCTTTGGGTATAATCAGTATCAATCTGATATTCCCCGTCATAGTCCATATTGGTTGCGGACTTATTCACGGCGGTTCCCGCAATCACGCCGGTTGCCCACGGGATCAGGGCGGGATCATCGGTTTCACCAACAATGGTGTTCTTCACACTCACGGTGCCTTCATAGTCGGCCAGCTTGCGGAAGCATACCACCTGAAACTTCTTGCCCACATCATCCCGCATCCGCTTACAGAAGGCAGAAAACAGTTCAGCAATGGTGGATTTGTTGGTGGGGCAACCCATAGCGTTGAAGGTATAGGCTTCCATCTTATCCAGATAGGTTTGATAAGCCGCATCCTCCACACTCCCATTGGTGCCGCTGGTAAGGGGGGTGGAAGCAGTCACAGCAAGGCTTCCTTCTGTTTTGAAGTCCACATAATCATTGGGCTTCAGGTCAGTCATTTTAGAAATGGCCTTCTGCTGATCCACTTGGACAGTGCCAAGGAAAGTGGAAACATCATACAGTTTGCTTTCCGGCTGACTGTTTTCATTTTCCTCAATGACAATACGAAGGTCATTCCCACGGGTGCCGGGGTATTTGGCCGTTGCATAAGTGCAAGCGGCCTTTGCGCCGCTGGAATTCAGGCGGAAGAAGTGAACCGTTTGGGCGTGTTTGAAAATCTCACGCATGGGCTTCAGTTCGTCCGCCGTGTACGCATAGCCGAAAATCTTTTGGGAATTCTTCTGGAACTCCCCAAGTTCAACGGTGATAACCTCACCTTCAGGCCCCCAATTCATTTCAAGGGGGATGGTCGCAATACCACGATCAGAGAGGGTGGCGCTTGCATTCGCAACCGAAATGAAGTTGATATATGCACCGGGCAGAATCTTGTTCTGCGTCAAAAAAGTGCCGCCGCCAAGGGCCATATCAATTCACCTTGCCTTTCTTGAAAAAGTTTTGAAGCAAGCTGTCCACCTGCTCCATCGTGTATTCCTTTCCATCTTCCAGCAAAACGGACAGAAGATCACGCCGCTTGGCGTATCGCTGGAAGGTCAGGATATTTCTTTTGGTGAAAACCGGGACATTGGAAACAGGCGGGGCCGCTTCCGCTGTCTTGGGCTTTCTGGTTTTGGTCGTAGGCATTTTTAATCCCCTCCAATGGTTCCAACCTCGGTTTCCAAGGTTTCCATATAGGTTTCTTCAGCGGGGCGGATCATGGGCAAGTTATAGTTCACAAAGAAATGAAGTACATTGTCCACAATCTCATAATTCACGCTGGTTCCATGAAGAAGATCACCGCTGGGAAGCGTGATGAAGTCCAAGGCTTCCATCATCGTTTCCGCAACGGTGAACATCTCCGCATTATTGCGGGGGTTGGTCGGAAAATACTGAATGTCAAATGGGTTCCTCTTGATAAAGCGCCGCCCAAGCATGGGCGTGATTTCCGGTTGTAAAACGGCAATCAAAAAACAGGGTTCTTTCAAACCCTGTTCCACATCATTCTGATAGATTTCATACCCATCCCCAAAGGCGGCGTTCAGTGCCATTGAAATTCCTTTGATAATCTCATTAAGCATCGAAACACCCCTTCAGGAACAAATACAACTTCTTTTCCAGAATTTTAGGCGCTTGCTGTTCCAGTTCTTGTGTGGAAATGGTCAGCATATAGCGCCCCTTTACCCAATTTTTCTTCAGCACCATCCCGCCTTCCGCATCGGGATCATAAACAAAGCGGTCACTTTCCCAATAACCGGGGATGAACCGCCCCGGCTGTTGCCGGTGGCCGTATTCAACATAGGACGCATACTGAAGGTTATTCAGCACAACAACTGTGTAATGGGTTCCCCTGTGGCCCACAGGCATTACCGCCCACGCATCCCGCAAGGTGCCATATACAACAGGTGTCCGCTTCACAACCTTATTCAGCAAGCGCCCCGCCAACTCTTGGGCGGCTTGGCGGCAAAACCTGTCCAAATCCGCCCCCATCAGCTTTTCCATGTTCTTATTCAGCCGTTCCAGTTGCTTGAAATCGCATTTGCCCCATTTAGCCATTAGGCATACCCCTTCCACGGCTCCAACTGGATTTCTTGATGGTTGGTGAAAACCCCGGCTTCACCGCTTTTAGAATAGGTGAACTTCCGTTCAAGATTGTTGAACCGTGTCACAACGATTTTACAGCCAGCGGGGATTTCCACATCAGGGGACAAGAACAGCTTCACAGTTTGGGCAACAGCGGCCACGGGATCACCGGAACTTGAAGTTAAGGTTTCAAAGGACAATTTACAGGGCTGATCCTGAAGAAGCGGCTTTTCTTCAAAGTCAGTCAGGTGTGTGGTTGGATCGGTGACTTTCTCTTTTACGAAAATAGAACACCGATCCTTCCACAACCGTTCAAGGGCTTTTCTGTGGGCGTTTACCATACAAACTTCCTGAATCGGTAAAGTTCACGGCTCCGCCCATTGGCCAGGTAGTCAATCAGACTGTTCAACCGCTGTTCAGGGGTCAAATTCCCATCCCCAATGGCAAAAACCGTGTTGGTATCGCCTTCCTGAATTTGCTTGATTGCCGCTTCAAGGTCAAACCCTTCCAACTGCCCGGAAACCTTCTTCATGTTCAGGTATTCGCCAACCGCCATATAGACGGCCACACTCACCAACCCTTCAGGCATATCCTTTCGGTTGGTTTTGTTTTGAACCCTGTATTGAACATTGCTGATCACAATATCCAACAGGGGATCTTCAGCGGCCCCCGTTACGCCAAGGGCCGTAAGCATTGCAATAACCTGTTCACGCAACGGGAATCACCGCCATTCCATCAGCCCAAAGACTGAATCCGGGCAATGGGAATGGCCTTGTGGTTGATATAGGTGCGCTGGGAAGCAGTGCTTTCCCCGCTGTGAACCAGCGTCCAGTTCTGCCCATTCTCCAAGTCCGTGTCCGTGGGGGACAGCTTGGTCTGACTTTTCTTCTCATAGCTGATACCATAGGGGCTGAACACCTTGCGCTGACGCATATACAGGGTATCAACACCGCCGTTGGTCTTGGGGTCACGGGCCATTTCATAAGGAACCTTGGCCCCAATATCTTCATAGGAGATAGCACCGTTGCCCATGATGAAGGTGGTGTACTGCGTAGCGGGAACCACATACATATCAGCGGCAAGGGTACGGGTGCCAAAGTAGGGGGTTGCCTTGGCAAGATCAATTTCAGAAGCACCGGAAGCACCGGAAGCCTTGATCACCAAAGCGCCGGGGGTGTCCGCTTCAGCATCGGCATAGCCGGTCACGGCGGGAAGATCATCGTCCACAACCACAGTGCGGCCATTCCAAGTGGCAAGGGTCAAATCCTTCTGAATGCCGTCCCCGTCCGTCTGTTTCATGAACTCCAACAGCTTCATGTTTTCAAGGTTGGTGGCAACATCACTGTGCATGAACACCAAAGAAAACTTCTGCTTATTGGCTCCACAAGCCTTGTTCACGGCGCTGTTCAGGGTGGTGGCGCTCATAGGGGCATAAATCGTGGTGCTGTGCTTCTCCACAAACTCCTTGTTCTTGGCATCGGTGGTGGGCATGGCAAAAACACCCTTCAGGATGGAAAGAAGGGTTTTCTGATCCAAGGTATCCTTGTACTCCGCAACCTGTGCGGACACATTGCCCATGAAGTCCACGCCGCCCGTAATGTCATAGCTGAAGTCCTTTTCAGTCCATGCCTTGGCACGGCCAACAACCACCATGCCCTGTTCAAAGGTCTTGGTGGAAGTGGCGGTAATGTCGGTTTCACCGTCATAGTTCACCGCATCCCCATCCAGAAGGCCACGCATGGCAAGACGGGCATAGCCGGTGCCATTCTGACTGGTGAACACCGCCCGAATATCAGGGTTCCCGGCCAGCGCACGGGACTTCTTCAGGGCGTTCAGGGTCAGGTTAGGCACACGGCCAACCATGTACTTAAACGCTTCAGGGTTGAAAGACTTTGCATCAAACTTGCTGTTAGCCATCGTTCAAACTTCCTTTCTGTGTAGTCAAATTGTGTGGGTTACTCCAAAACCGCATCCGGGTTTTCCTCCATGTACTTGCACAGTTCGTCATAGGACATTTTGGAAAGGTCATCCCCGGTGGGCTGATTGTGGGGATCACTCTTTTCAGCGGCTTTGGCTCCCTTAAACTTGGCCTTGCCGCTGGTGTCGAACAGAAAAGCCGTGTCCTCACCCTTGGTCAGCTTGCCAATTTCATCATCCAGCCCTTTCACCGTGCCATCATCGGCCAGTTCCGCCTTCTCCAAGAATGCGGCCAACAGCGCCTTTACAGCGGTGTTGTTTTTGGCCTTGGCATTGGTCAGGGCCACATCAACGGCATTGCTGATCTTCAGGGCCTTGATTTCATTGGCGTGATCCTTGTCCTTCTGCTTGTTCGCTTCCTGAAGGGCGGTGATCTGGTTCTGAAGTTCCGTGTTATCACCAGCGGATTTCTTCAGGGTTTCAATCTGCCCATCCCGTTCAGAAACTTGGGCTTTCAGGGTCTTGTTTTCCTCGTTCACCTCATTGAACCGGCTCTTGGTTACAAAGGAACCATTCAGCCCTTCCATAACCTTGTTGGCCTGTTCCTCGGTCAAGCCCCACTCCATCAGCTTTTCTTTCGTCATAGTGTGATACCTCCATCATAAAATCCTTTTTTACCGTGGGTCAGGAACCACGATTTCCCCCGGCTCTGTTTTCCGCCCACAACCGGGAAACGGCGAATAGGTATGAAAAAACCACCACCGGCCCGAAGGCCGGGGTGGTTCAATCAACAATATTGTGGATCAGTCCCAATGCTGATCCGGGCTGAAGTTTTCAAGAACAGAATAATAATTGGGGATTTGGTCAGGCGGTTTCCCATCCTTCAAAGCAGTAAGAACTTCAATTTTTTCATCAAGAAGTTCTTCACTGTCCGCATCAAAGAAGCGGTCAACCAGAACATCAGAAACTTCAGCCAACAGCGCATGAACCTTCATCAGCTTTTCTTCCCGTGTCATATTAACCACCCGCTTTCTTTAACATATCCTGAATAACTTCTTCCAAGGCTTCTACCAACTCCGGTTTATCCTTACGAAGCATTTCTATCAGGTCAGGACGGACAACCGACAAAGCGCCATAATTGGCAAGGGTTTCTTCCGCTCGTTTCCCAATATCCCGGTAATATTTGGAACCGTGACCATATCGCACAAGGCCAGCATCACGGGCCGAACCACCGGAAAGGGCATCGTAAATATCTTCAAGGGAACTGATACCGCCGCCCATAGCGTTTCGGCATTGATAATCAATTTGTTCACTTGCTTCACGCTTTAGCTTATTGAAGGCTTTTTTGTAGTCGGAATAAGAAATGGTTCTTGCATAGTATTGATCCGTCAAGGTGGAAGTGGCGGTTCTCAATTCAGCATTGATTTCCGCCGTAATACGCTTGCATTCCTTATCGAAGGCTTCAAAAAGGGAATCAATATCATCCGCAATATCAGTGTTGGTTTTCTGGAAAAAGGAACTTAACTTGGCATGGCTGGAACTGAACCAACCTGAATACTTTGCCGGGTCTGACCGGTTGAACATATCCATCAGGTGCATTTCCTCATGCAAGGTCGTAACCACTTGGCCGGTAAGATCATCCCCTGCCAGCTTGGGAATAATCAATTCAACATCCGCAAGCTGATCATTCCGGGTATAATAGCGATAATTAACCGCATAGCCTTTCCCGTGGGAAACCTTCATGGGAATACCGTTGGCCCTGATGTTTTCCATAGCCCCCATTTTGGAATAAAGGGCAACCACATCAGGATCAGCGTTTTCACACGCATTCACATAATCAATCAGGGCTTGGGTGTTCTTCCGTTCCTTCTTGTCAGTCAGGTATTCAGGGAACATTTCAGCCTTCAGCGGCTCCAATTCCCTTTTCGCCTTCATTATAGCGCCCACGGTGGCAACCGTCAAACCATCCTTCACACCATCCACAAAAGCCTTCTTCCAATCGGTATATTTCATGTTGGCCGGGACATAGTACACCTTTCCATCAGCGGTGCGGGCGGCTCTTTCGCCGTCCATATCGTCATAATGGGGGCAAGTGGTTCCCCGGCAATTTGGGTGGAAGGGCGGAACAGTCACCCCCGGCTCATATTGGGCCAGCGGGATCACCGTTCCATCAAGGGGCTGACATACCGCACAGGTGCGGGAATCCAGCGTTTCCACAATTTCAATCTGATCCACACCCAAATCTTTATACATCTGGATTTTGGAAACAGCGTTGAAATAGGTGGTTTCCGTATGCACCAGCCGCCTTGCCTTATAACGGGCTGTTCCGAACTTCTTTTGAATGGCGGTGATAGTCTTGGCCGGTGGATCACCCCGCAACATACCTTGAAGCAGTTCTTTGTTTACGGTGTCCACCAAATCAGCCTTGTTCACCCAACAGCGATCCCGAAAAGTCCGTCCGTCCGTTGTCCACGGTTTTGAAAGTAAGGTTTCAAGTTTCTTCTGGTTCAAAGCGGTGAAATCCCATCCAAGGCCAATGCCCTTTTGGATTTCAAAGGCCCCGTGGGTGTACCCATTGGAAACCAGCTTCTTCAGAAGATCATCCACCCCATCAACCTGATTGCCATACAGAAGTTCAATCTGCTGTTGAATTTGCAGTTGGATTGCTTCAAGGCGGCTGACATGGAAACGGGTTGAAGCGTTTTCCAACTTCTTAATCCATTCCGGGGAAAGGTTGGCTTGCTGTGCGGCTTTCACATACTGTTCCGCCGTCCACTTGAATTCTTCAAGCTGTCCGGTGGTCAGCATTTTCCGGGCTTCCGCCAAAGTCACATTGTTATTGGTTGCAAATCGCTGATACCAGCTTTCAATATCCCGCTGAACAGTGTGTTCAGTTTCCCGGTAAATATCTTCAAGTGTCTGAAGGTATTCATCCGCTTGTTTGTGGGCCGAATTTTCAAGAATGGCGAACCGGCCCCGCCAATAGTCAGCATTTTTCACGGGGTCACGCTCCCTTCTTGAATGATCAGGCACTATAACCACTCCGCAACTCATGCCCGTGCTAAAACCCATAACAACTATTTAGCGTTCCCAGATGGTGCCGGGTATGGGACTTGAACCCATACGCCAAAGGCGGCGGATTTTGAATCCGCTGTGTCTGCCATTCCACCAACCCGGCAAGTGGTAGCGTGTACGGGGGTCGAACCCGTGTTCCCGGCTTGAAGGGCCGGTGTCTTAACCGCTTGACTAACACGCCATAGAAAGTGCCGGGGAAAGGAATTGCACCTTTGACCGGGTAAGGAGGTGAACCCCGGCCCCGCCCCATTATTGCCCCGGCATATAGGGAAGGCGGGGATTATTCGTCCCCGCCTTCATCACCATCAGGATCTTCTTTCTGAACATTCCCAAAAGCGCCGGTGTAATCCTGCGCCTGTTCCATTGCTTCTTCCTTTTCCTTCCTGATCCGCTCCAACTCCAATTCCACATCCGTTGTCCACGGGTGCTGGGCCACAATGGTTTCATTGGACAGAATACCAACGGACTTCCCACAGTTTTCAATGGCTTCACTTTCATTCACCGGCATATCCCGGTTGAAAACAATGGTAGTTTCTTCTTCCTCGAAGTCACCCCGGCCAGTGTTGGCAAAATCCTGATTGATAAACCACAGAAGATCATCAAAGGCCGCTTGGAACTCGGTTTCCATCCCGTTTGCGTCAAGGTCAATGTCAGAATACATGGATTGAATGTTCATCTGATTGGGGTTGTTACCCATGCGATCATCCTTGGCATTATAGCCACGGGCGTTTTCAATCAGTTTATCCTTGAACAGTTTCAGAATGGAATTGAAGTTTTCAGCGTTAATTTCAACGGTCAGGGTTTCCACCCCGCCATCATCCCGAACTTTCACGGCTCCGAAGGTTGCAAGGTTGCGGCGGAACTCCCCAAGGTTTTCACCATCATAGTTCTTCAGGATCAGAATGGTGTTCCGTGCGTCCTCTTGCATATTGTTTTCAAAGTCGGAAATCATAGTGTTGATACCGTCCTGAAGGGTTTTCACACGGCGAATCAGGGGGATTTCCTGCTTATTGTACTTGAACGGGATCAGGGGAATCCGCTCCCAATTCAGTTCAACCGTTTCTTCCCCATCGTCAACACTGAAATAGTTTTCATGTTCCCCCAACTGTTCATCCGGGGTCAGGGTGGTTCCATCATACACATAGCGGTAAAGGCCATCTGATTTGAAGATTTCCACCCGCTCCACAATTTCCTTGGTGTAGCCGCTCCAAACCTCTTGCGGGTAAAGGCGGACAGCACAATCAAGGATGGTATGATCATCGTCAGCCCAAAACGGAAGAATTTCATGGGCCGGGAAGTGCTTGAAGGCAAGTTTGCCATCATCCCCATAGTAGGGGTACAACCAGCCGATCCCGCCTTTCAGGGCATCTTCACACACATACTTCAGAAGCCGCTTGAACCGCTTATCAAAAACCTTGTTCAGAAATTCGGAGTAGGTCTTGTTTCTACAAGTCAGGGAAAAGGGCTTGCCCACAAGATAGTTGGTTTTCTGATCCACCATCAAAGCAAACTGGTTATCCACCAGCCGATTGTTGGGAAGGTTGTCAACTTCCTGAAGTTTGCCATCCTCGCCAATGATTGTGCGCTTGCGGGTCAGAATGTCATGGAAACCTTCATAGTAGGCATCCCCGGTAATCTGTTCTTTCCGCTTGCGGCTCCGCTTCCATTCATCAATTTCAGCGGCGAAAAACTGAAGTTCAGTCATGCCGGTATTGCCGCCCATCAGGATCAGGCGATTGATCCGGGCCGTTTCAGTATCAGTAAACAAAGGCATATTCAATCACCATCCTTTCTCTCTTGGGGGGGGGGCTGAAATCCAATGGGGCGCTGTCTGGTTTTCTCCAAGGTCAGCGTTTGGTTTGAAAGTTCCACTTCAATCTTCAAAGACTGGTAGGGAAGCCGATCCGCCCACTGTTCAATTTTCTTCAAAATGTGCTGTTGTTCAAACATGGGCGGTTCCTTTCTATTGGGCAATGAACACCGAACACCAGAAACCGTGTGTTTCCGAGGATGTTTGTTACTATCCTGTTATTAGTCGAAGCTGAAGGCGGGGCCAACCAGCATATCTTCCAGCGCATAACGCATAGCGTCCATCAGGTGGTTGAAATCATCAATGGGGGTATTGATCTTGGCCCCAAACTTATCTTCAGCCCAAGTGTAATTTGAAATTTCAGTAATGAAGTTCACACACCGGGGATGAATGATGATGGTGTAATCCTGAATGTACTGAATGCCATTGTTCACGCTGTCCTTGCCCTTCCGGGCGGCTCTGATACGCTGAAGGCCAGCTTCCCGCAATTCGTCAATGCTCTTGGGTTCTGCACAATCGGCCTTAATCCGTTCCTTGGCATAGCCCATCACTGTGACTTGTTCGCAAATGGCCCGGTTGGTCAGGGCCTTTTTATACAGTTCATCGAAAACCCAAATGGTTTTTTCTGCTGTACTCACCAGCCCACAGAAAAGCGCCGTGGGGTCATTGGTATAGCCAAAATCAAGGCCGAAGGCAGATTTCACGCCATCCTTGGCGCTGATTTCAGCCGGGTTGAACAGTTCTTCCCGCCAGTTCTCATAAATCAGGCCATCCACAATGCCCCAACCACCAAGGCCAGCCACTTTATAGCGGCGGGGGTTGTTTTCCTTCATGGTGTTGAACACCTTCAAATCCGCTGTGTCCAGCCATTCATTACACAGGTAATTAGTGGTTGTGGCGTAAATCTGCCCATCCGGGCTGATCCAGCTATCATGGAACTTGTATGTGGGGTTCCCTTGGGCATCCTTGCCGGTGATCTCCCCGAAGAAGCGTTTCCTGATCCAATGCTTTTCGTTCCACGGGTTGAATGTCAGCGTGATTTGCTTGAACAGGCCGGTTTCTTCCGGGATAGCACCACGGATGGATTCATCCAGCATATCAAAATCAGCTTCATTCATGATTTCGTATGCTTCTTCAATCCAGCACCAGCACAAATACCCAATTTCAACCGTAATGGAAGTAACCTTCAGGGGATCATCAAGGCCCCGGAAGTAAATCTTCTGACCGGTGGGAACATAGGTCATTTCAAGGGGGCTTTCCTTGATTTCCCAATAAGCCTGAACCCCAAGCCGGTTGATTGCCCACTTCAATTCTGTGAAACAGCTATCCTTTAAGGTTCTGAATACTTTGCGAACCACAAGGGTATTAGCTTCCGGGTATTGCATCATCCGCTTGATGATGTTCAGGGCCGT